>Ga0187879_10000337_pt1 | contig 31041 bp, 24 predicted proteins | sample June2016WEW_19_1_FD_132423 | JGI IMG/M metagenome (GOLD analysis project Ga0187879, IMG submission 132423) | Peatland microbial communities from SPRUCE experiment site at the Marcell Experimental Forest, Minnesota, USA - June2016WEW_19_10 | ecosystem: Environmental > Terrestrial > Soil >... | reverse complement strand
ATCCGCAACCTCATCCACAAGACCGCGTGGCAGATGGATCAAATGTCGAAGCCCGAGGTCGCGCTCAAACTTTCCGACAAGGTCGCCATGTGCAACTACCGGGCGAACCGGTTGGTATGCGAAGCAGCGGACCGCGCGATGCAGGTGCATGGCGCGATCGGGTACTCGCGGCATAAGCCCTTCGAGCACATTTTCCGGCATCACCGGCGCTATCGCATCACGGAGGGATCGGAGGAAATCCAGATGCGGCGCGTGGCGCAATATCTGTTCGGATTTTTCAAAGACCGAAAGCAGCCCGAAGAGTGAAGCGTTCGCGCGACCGGTCGCTTCAGCCTCCGGCTGGGTGCGCTGAAGGAACGCTGGCACGCCCTGTATCCGAAGGCGCCACGCAATTGGGCCAAAAACCCCGCTGGAGTTGACCCCATCTTTTTGGACCGCCAGCCAGCTAGTCCGGTTACCCGACTTTTTGTAAGGAAACTTTCCCGGATTGACGAGATTGAGCTACAGACTACCAAGAGAGCATCATTGACACTGAATTGGCTCTATTGACACTGTATTTGCTCTGATGTAACTTCTTTAGCTCGGTAGACTGAAATGAAAGCTGTGAGGGTGGTTGAAGCGCGACTTAGGCCGCTTTAGCTATTTAGGGTTGGGGCGTGATACGAGATCAAAGAACAGCCCGCCGTTCAAGACGGAAAGGGATGGCGGACGCGTGTTTTGAATCACCCGGAGGGCAACATTGGGAAGAATGATCGACGATGCTCGCGTGGCACCGGACCGCTGTGGCACCAGGGCGTTTAAGGACAGCACTTTATGAATAAATCACATATTACAGCTTTCTTTCTAGCCCTTCTTTGCGTTGGCCTCGCGCCGGTCGCTTTCTGTTCTGACATCACAGGCGAAGTGATCGGGCCACAAGGTCCAGTGGCTGGAGCCCAAATTACTGTCACGGACTCGGGCGGAAAAGTAGTTGGCCAGGCAACGACCAATGACGCAGGCACGTATTGCATTACGGGACTCAGCCCCGGCAATTACAAGACCGAGGTGAATCCTCCGGCAAGCGCGGGGTTCAAAACAGGAACGGCCAACAATACGATATCAGTGGAAGGTATGACGGAAGACTGGTCGCTATCCTCCGGGACATTAGCGTCTTCTTCAGCGAATACGCCCGGAGTTTGCGGCGCGGCGTATCTTGGAGCTTATGTTGGAGGCTTGCTGGGAGTCGCTACGGGTGCTGGATTGGGTGCATGCGCCGCTGAGGGCTGTTTTAGCGGCGCCCCCTCCCCGGCCGTACCGGTGGTTAGTTCGTCCAAATAGATCCCTCGAATGAGCTCGGGTCCTGCGCCATGGCGCACAAGATGTCGGCAATCTGACGCAGCGCCGTCCTGAACGGGATAGTGAACGAAAAAAGAGAATGATAAAGAGGTGTTTTTTGACGACGGGCCTTCTTGCGCTGGGGTTGCTTATGTTCGCGGTACAAGCCCGGTCGGCCGAAATCGCCGGATCAGTCACCGACACTCAGAACCACCCAGTAACCTCGGCGCATGTCAGCGTCAAGGACCAGGCGGGCAACGTTGTTGGCAAGGCGGATGCCGACACTAACGGACACTACTCGATCGCAGGTATTGCGACCGGCGAATACGGCATCTCGCTGGCCTTGCCTGGGACCAAATACCAGGGCCAGACGATCGAGACCGGGGTGCCGCCGGAAGGGCTTTGCCTTTACTGGATGGTCTCGCAAAGCACCAGCGCTCTCGCGACCGGTCGCCCAGGCGCGAGAGCCGGAACCTGTACGCCGGTGAGCGCATCGACCGGCGGTGCCACAGGGGCCTCGGTTCCAGCACCGTCATAGCAGGGAGGCACCCTGCACCCTGACAACTTCTTTGGTTGAGTTAGTGTCGTAACCCATTCGCAACAGGCCCTCAGGTAACTTGCTTGAGTGTGGCGGGATCAGAGTGATTTACAAACAGGTTCGAACTATGCGCAGCGCTGAGAAAACACGATCAGCAACAAGTCCGCTCAGTTTGACTCGGAGTGCAAGAGCGCCTCACAGCGGCGGCGTCTCCAGGTTCCAGGTGGCGCTCCTCGCCGTGCTTGCCGCGGCGCTCGCCGGATGCGCGTCGAAGGCGCCACCGGCGCCGGGCAGCGAGGGCTCACCTTCAGCAGCTCAGCTTCCCGCCGCACAATCGGATACGGCGCTTGACAAGCTCTGGCAGCAACGCGTGACGGAACAGAAGGATTTGACGATCGGACCAGGCGACGTGCTGGGAATTTCGGTGCCGAACGTAAAGGACCTCGAAGACCGTACCGTGCGCGTCGACGGGAAGGGCGACATCATGCTTCCGCTGGTGGGATCGCTCCACGTTGCGGGACTTACGGAACCGGAGATCATCGACCAACTTACCAACGCGCTCCACAAGTATGCGTACCATCCGGAAATCAATCTGCTGGTGAAGACCTATTCCAGCAGGGTGGTGGGAGTGATGGGAGCAGCACGCTCCCCCGGGCTTTATGTACTCAACGGGCCTAGTGATACCGTTCGCGATCTGATCGAACGCGCTGGAGGGCTCAACGATAACGCCGCGCATGAGGTGCTGCTCAGCCCCGCGCGGCCAGGCTGGAACGCTGACTCGATGCTCGCGCAGCAGGGCGCGAACGGCGCGGCGATGCCCGAGCGGCTTGAGGTCCCGACCGCTGCCGTCGGTGCTGTCGATAACTCCAACGCACAACCTTCGGGTGTCATCACCAATACCGCACTGAAAAGCGGCTATACCACGTGGGTTCGGCCCCCCTCCGAGAGCGAATTCGATGGCAGCTCGGGGTATGTGATCGCCTTGGATGGTGACTCGCCCTATCGGAAATACGTCGATTTACCGGTAAGGCCTGGCGATACTCTTTTCGTGCCCCTCGCAGGCCAGATTTCGGTGATCGGCTGGGTCTATCACCCCACCGTGCTTCCGGTGACTCACGGTCTGACAACGCTGAACGCTGTTTCCGCGGCGGGAGGCATGATGTACGCGGCGGATCCGGCCACCGTAAAGATCATGCGACGCGAAGCCGGTGACCAAACCCAAATAATCCACGTAAATCTGGCAGAGGTTCAGCGGGGCCAGGCGCCGGACGTCGCCCTGCAGGCGAACGACGTTGTGGACGTTGGATATTCGGCGGTGAAAATTCCCGGATACGCTCTTTATCTCGCGGCGCAGGGGATAGCTACGATGGCCCCGGCCGCAGCAATCATGAGTGGATTCTGATGCCACAAAACACAATGTTGGAACCGCGTAACGATCCTGGCCAGTACGTGGAAGCGCATCTCGTGCGCCGCCCGCCGCGCAATGCGGGTCACGAGCCGTGGATTGAGTTTCACGAATACCGTCGCATCGTGCAGAAGCACCTGCGCCTGGTGATTGTGATCGCGGCGGTATGCGTGGGTCTCACGCTGATGCGTGATTTGATGGCGGGGCCGACCTACACGGCCAGCACCACGCTGCTCATCCGATATACCCCATCACGCGTGTTCGAGGACGAAAGCGTTGCCGCGCCGCAGGACTCTTCGCAGGAACCGTATGATGACACGCAGTCCGAGCTGCTCAAGTCAAGCAGCCTCGCAACCCGGGTGATTCTCGACCAGGGACTAATGAAGCTGGAGGCTCGGCCTTCCCACGCCCCCGGGTCGTGGTTGCCCGGGTGGGGCGTCTTGCGGTCCACGCTTGCGGGTTGGTTTCCCAGCCTTGCGGCGAAGCAGGCTGCTCCGACGCTGGACGATCCACTGGCGGACAGCGTTCCCCGTTCCGTGGTCCAATGGTATTTGGGCGCGCTGCAGGTCAAGCCCATCGAAAACACACAATTGGTGCAGGTCGAGTTCACGACCTCGGATCCCAAGCTGTCGGCGCGAATGGCCAATGCCCACGCACGCGCATTTATTCGGCAGGGAATCGAGCTCAGCGCCCAGGCGAGCGACGAGGCTCAGCGATTTTTGGCCGGTAAGCTCGACGAACTCAAGCAGCGCGTCGAGCAATCGGAGGTGGCGCTCAACAACTACCGGCGCGACAAGGATATCGTCCCAGGACTGATCTCGCTCAACGGCAGCCAGGATATGGTGGTCGAGCAGCTCAACAAACTCAACCACGATCTTCAGGACGCGCACCTCAAGACCATCACCTTGGGCACCCAGCTCGAGCTCGTGAAGGCCGGCCACACTGATGCCCTGCCCCAAGTGATGGACAACAAGGTGATCCAGGGCTTGAAAGGTGACCTTGACCAGCTCGAATCGCGCTATGCCAGTATGCGCGGCGAGTACACCGATGAATATCGGGAAATGCGAGAGCTGCGCGAAAAGATCGGCGGGACGCGCGCGGTTCTGGATCGCGAGCTCAAGACCGCGGTCGCCAGCGTAAACGAGCAATATCAGGCTGCGCTCAAGAGCGAAGAAGCGATCAGCGCCGAGCTCGACAGCCAGAAGGGCTTTGCGCTGGGGCTCAACGACGCCGCAATCAAATACGTCATGCTTGAGCGCGAGGCCGACACCAACCGCGAGCTTTACAACGCCGTGCTCAAGCGAATGAAGAACCTGACCATCATCGGAGATGCACATGCGTCCAACGTTTCGGTCGTAGACCCGGCGCAACCGCCGCTTGCCCCGTCGAGCCCACGCACCAGGCGCGACTTGGTAGCCGCGGCCGCGCTGGGATTGCTGCTGGGGATTTGCGGCGCGCTATTCATCGAGCGGCTCGACAACACGCTTAAGACCCCCGAGGAGCTGGAACGCTATCTGAAGCTTCCCGGTCTGGCGACGATACCTGACTTCAACAGCGCCATCTCCCTCGGCTCGCGCTACCGCGCGGGATACCTGCCAAAGCCCGCGGTAGCCGAACTGCCCGCCAATGGCGCGCACGGACGGGACCTGGTCGCGACCTATGGCAAATACTCCGTACTGGGCGAGTCCTTTCGCCAGCTTCGCACCGCGCTACGGCTGTCGCGGGCGGGGGCGCCACCCAAGGCGACCATGTTCACCAGTGCCGTTCCCGGCGAAGGAAAGACCACGGTTGCCGTCAACACCGCCTCAGTATTTGCGCAGACCGGCTCGAAAGTGCTGGTAATCGACGCGGACATGCGGCGCCCGAGATGCCATCGTTTACTTGGTTTGCAGAACCGCCTGGGTCTGAGCGAGGCGCTCACCGGGGCGGGCGGAACGGAGCTGGTGCAGCCGACCCCGGTCGAAAATCTCTTTTTTCTGAGTTGCGGGAGGATTCCTCCGAACCCAAGTGAGCTGCTCGGTTCATTGCGGATGAAGGAATTCCTGCGGGAACTTTCTGAAACGTATGATTACATTATCATCGATTCGTCGCCGGTGATGTTGGTGAGCGACCCGCTGGATCTTGCTCAGGTAGTTGATGGGGTGGTGCTGGTTACCGCGGGCGGACACACACCCCGCCATCAGGTCGCCGCGGCGCTGGCGCGTCTCGAGTACACGAACGCGAAGATCCTGGGCGTCGTACTCAACAAGGTGCGGCTGTACAAGGCGGATTTCCCGCACTATTACTCCAAGGCCTACCAAGGATACTACCAGGGTTTCGATAACCTAGACGCCGACGAAACATCGTTCGAGGACGCTTCTGCAGAGGCTGACAGTCCCAAGCGCGCGAGCGACGGCAACTAGGCGGGCTCGTCGCCGCTTCGCTCGACTATGATCCCTCTAGCGATGCCGTCCGCCCAGGTTTGCGACTGCGTGCGCACCCAGTCGATTGATTTGACCGACCGTGCAGTGATCGGGGGAGTGGTCCTTCTTATCCTCGTCACGCCGCTGTGCTTCGGGACGGTTCATCCGTGGGCGTATCACACTGCTGAGACTTTGGTCTTCGCCATGCTTGCCGCGGCGCTCTTGCGGATGCGCGCGGCGCAGCCGGCGAGCAAGGGTGCGGCGGCGGTGCTGAGCATCGCGGCACCCGCTGCTGTACTGGCGCTCCTCATCGGTTTCCAGCTGGCACCCATCCCGCCGTCGCTTTTGCACGTCCTGTCGCCGCGAGCCTACGACCTTTATCAGCACGCGCTGGACGGATGGCCAAAAACGTCCGATTATCCCCGGCCTGAAGCCCGGCCGGCGCAGGCTGCCACCGCCGAGACCGGAGTGGTGGTGATGCCGACGGAGAGCGAGGTGAAGAGCGGCGCGCCGGTTCCGTTTACCTCGAAGCGCGAGAGCGGTGAGGTGGCTTCGCCGCCAGTGGTGGGGCACTCTCCCGCGGATGCGGGCTGGTATGGAACTGCGTGGCGGTCGGTGTCGCTCGCGCCCCCGCTCGGGATTGCAAGCGCGCTGCAACTCTTTGCCGCGTTCGGGCTTTTTGTGATTGTGGCGCTCTACCCGGTCACGCCCGAGGCAACCCCGCGCGACCAGGATCCGCTTACCCGTTTGCTCGTGGCGGCAATCCTGATCAGCGGAGTTGTCGTGGCGGCCGTCGGACTGGTGCAGCAGGTCACCTGGAACGGCAAGCTGCTGTGGTTCTTTATCCCGCTCGATTGGCGCGCGCCAAAACTGGGCTGGCAGCGCATGATGGGCCCTTTCGTCGATCCCGACCATTTTGCGGCTTATCTCGCGATGACCGTGCCGCTGTTCATCTCGCGGGCCTGGGACGCGCTGGCAGCCGGCGATGGGCGGGAACGCGATGAGACGGTGCCGATTCTGTGCAGCGCGGCGCTCGTCGTTGTGGTGTGCGCGATGCTTCTGAGTGAATCGCGCGCAATCTGGGTTGGGACAGTGGTGTCCTGCGTACTGTTTGCGGTGATGGCGAGTCGAATAAGAACACCTGCGGTGTTCCGCGCGCGCGCCGACGGTGCGCGCGCCTGGGTGCCACGGCTGGGGCTCGCGGCGCTTGCGATCGCCGCGCTGTCGATCGCGCTCATCGGTTCCGCGGGCAGGGGGCAGGTCGACACCCGGATCGACCAGAGCGTGGCCGGGGGGCTCGGCTTTTGGTTCCGCGCGCATATCTGGCGCGACACGCTGCGGATGTTCCGGGACTATCCGTTGCTCGGGGTCGGCTTCGGATCGTGGGCTGAGGTATTCCCTCACTATCAGACAGGTCCATGGCCTCCCATGCTTTTGCGCAACGCCCACAACGACTATGTCGAAACCGCCGCGGAGCTTGGAATCCTGGGCGTTGCCGCATTCGCGATGATCGGATGGCGAATCGCGCGGGTCATATGGAAGCGATGGGACCGCGTGTCCCCCCGCGCGCAACTGACGCTGGCCGCTCTAGTGGCCGGAATGTCGGTCGAAGCGTTCCACGAGTTGTTTGATTTCAGCCTCACCACCCCGGCCATCGGATTTCTGTTCACAATCTACGCGGCATTGATGGTGAGGATCGCGGTCGCCGGCGCCCCGGAAACCGAGTCCGCGATCCGCGCCCGCAGGGTGGTTCGAGGTGCCGGTCCCTATGCCGCCGCGGCGGCGGGGATTCTCGCGATTGCATCCACCGTCCAGGGAAGTGTGATTTATCCCTACTATGCGCCGGCCAAGACGTTTGATGCTGCGCGCGCGATGGTGCTGCTGCACCCGGCCAACGCCGGCCTGCATCTCGCGTTGGCGTCGTGGTACCCGAACTCGCCCATTGGGCTCGCGGAGGTTGCGCGGGCGGTATGGATCGACCCGCGCAATCCGTTCGCGCGCGACTTCTACGCTCGCAGCCTGGCCGAGAATGGGCGCACCGCCGAGGCGCTGAATCAGATTACGATCTCGGTGATGCGCGCGCCCGACTCCAGTGACCATTTCTACCTCAGCCCTCGGATAATGCCCTACCTGGCGGCGCCCGACCGCCAGGCTATCGAACGGGGTCTGGTCGAAGCGATGGCGCGCGGATACTCGGGAGCGACTGACAGCCTCGGCGCATTCTACGTGGATACCGGGCGCACTCTGGATGCCGCGCAGGTTTACGAGCGCGGTGCGGCCTCCGAGCAGGACCCCGGTCGTCGTGCGCAACTTCTCATGACCGCGGGGCAGACCTATGCGAGCACGCGACGGCTTGACTGGGCGCGCCGCTGCTTTGAGGAGGCCCGCGCCTTGCGCCCGGAAGACCCGGAGCCATATTCTGCGCTATTGACCGAGGTGTTCGTCGCGCAGAAGGACGCCTCTGCCGCTGAGATCGTCTTGAAGGAAGCGCTGGATGCCGGCGTTGACCCGGTTCCTATGTTTGCAGCGTTCGCGCAAGTGGCGCAGGCTTCGGGCCAACCCGACAAGGCGCGCGCGGCCTTGGTGAAGATGGTCGAGTACGAGCCGACCTACGACAACCTGCTGCGCCTGGGTTCTTTCGACTTGGGGGCGCGCGACTATGAGCGAGCATCTCAGACCTTCCGCCGCGCCACGGAAATCGATCCGACGAACCCCCGGGCGTGGGTTGAACTGGCGGGCGCGGAGGACGGCGCCTACCAATACGTCGCCGCCGACCGCGACTATCTCCGCGCGCGCGCGCTTGCTCCGAACGACATCGAGGTGCGTGAGAGCTACGCAGCCTTCCAGAAGAAGCTGGCTGCCGGGCGTTCGGACGCCGCGCAGAGTGTTGCGCCGGCGCTTGGGGCGGGCAACGCCGACAAATTGCCGTGACAGATTGTAGCTGTTGAGGGCACCAAGTCGATGAAAGTAGTGATTTTGGCCGGCGGATTGGGCACCCGGCTTCGCGAGGAGACCGAGTTCCGGCCCAAGCCGATGGTGGAGATCGGCGAGCGCCCGATCCTCTGGCACATCATGAAGATCTATGCGGCGCATGGATTCAGCGACTTCGTGATTTGCCTGGGCTACAAGGGCGACGTGATTCGCGACTATTTCATGAACTACGAGCTCCGAAACCGCGACTTCACCGTGACGCTGGGCTCCCGCGATTTGGAGGTGCACGACAGCCACGGAGAATCCGGATGGCGTGTGACATTGGCGGAAACGGGACAATCCGCGATGACCGGAGGCCGGATCCGCAGAATTCGTCCCTACGCCGGCGACTCCACCTTCATGGTGACCTACGGCGACGGTGTCGCCAACGTGGATGTCGCGCGGCTTGCGGCCTTTCATTCGCGCCAGCACCGGCTCGCGACCGTCACCGCCGTGCGCCCGTCGTCGCGCTACGGCGAGCTCGCCATTCGCGACGGCGCCGTGACGCTGTTCCAGGAAAAGCCGCAGGTCACTTCGGGGTGGATCAACGGAGGTTTTTTTGTCTTCGAGCCCGGCGTGTTCGATCTGATCGAGGGTGAAGACGACACGCTCGAGACCGGGCTCCTCCCGCGTCTGGCCGCGCGCAACCAGCTCTCGGTCTATGAGCACGAAGGTTTTTGGCAGTGCATGGATACTTATCGCGAGACCCAGCAGCTTAACGCGATGTGGGACGCGGGCGCCGCGCCCTGGAAGGTCTGGAGCTAGGTGGCCGATCAATTCTGGAACCGCCGCGTCCTGGTGACAGGACACACCGGCTTCAAGGGAGGATGGCTCGCGATGTGGCTCCGCGAGCTCGGCGCACAGGTGTCGGGCTACGCGCTTGCGCCCGAGTCGCCCGGGGGAATTTTCTCCGCGTGCAAGCTTGAAGGCGTGATCGACTCACGCATCGGCGACATCCGCGACCGCGAATGTCTGCGTGGCGCATTCGAGGAATCTCAGCCGGAGATCGTTTTTCACCTGGCGGCGCAGCCGCTGGTGCGCCGCTCCTATTGCGAGCCGCTCGCGACGCTGGAGACCAACGCGATCGGCACCGCCAACGTGCTCGAAGCGGTGCGGCACACGCCGTCCGTGCGCGCGGTGGTCGTTGTGACGAGCGACAAGTGCTACGAGAATCCTGAGAACGCGCGTGCGTTTCGCGAAAGCGACAGACTCGGCGGAGCGGATCCCTATAGCGCGAGCAAAGGCTGCGCCGAGATTGTTGCGCATGCGTGGCGCCGCTCGTTCCTGGAAACCCGCGACCCTCCAGTCGCGCTTGCGACTGCGCGCGCGGGCAACGTGATCGGCGGCGGCGATTTCGCCGAGGACCGCATTGTCCCCGACGCGATCCGCGCGTTTAGCCACGATCAAGTCCTGTCTGTCCGCAATCCCGGTGCGATTCGACCGTGGCAGCACGTGCTGGAGCCGCTGTCGGGGTACCTCGCGCTTGCCCGCGCACTGATCGAGCGCGGCCGGAAATTCTCCGGCGCGTGGAATTTCGGCCCACAAGATTCCGCCGCTGCGACAGTTGCGCAGCTCGTCGAGCTTCTGAGCGATGCGTGGGGTGGCGCGCGATGGCGCGTCCTGCCCGCCGCCGACGGGCTGGCCGAGGCGCGGATGCTGCGGCTCGACACCGCCAAGGCACGCAAGCGGCTCGGTTGGCGCCCCCGGCTTTCGATTCGCGAGGCGGTGGATCTTACCGTCGAGTGGTATCGCGCCGCGCTGGCTGTACGCGGACCGCGCCTTTACGATCTCAGCGTCGAGCAGGTTCGGCGCTACTGCCGAATCGGAGAGGCCGTGGCGCCCGACGCGCGCCGCGGCACGCACGTGTGGCCGTGATTTTTCACGAAACCGACATTCCGGGAGCCTGGGTTATCGATCTGGAGCAGCGCGCCGATTCGCGCGGCTTCTTCGCGCGGGCTTTCTGCGCGCGCGAATTCGAGGCGCACGGCATCAATCCGGCCGTCGTGCAGTGCAACCTCTCATACAGCCACGCGCGCGGAACACTGCGCGGGATGCATTACCAACTGGCTCCGCAGGCCGAGGCGAAGCTGGTCAGATGCACCGCGGGTGCGATCTTCGACGTAATCGTCGATCTGCGGCCAGGATCCGCGGCGTACTGCCGGTGGTACGGCGTCGAGCTGACCGCATCCAACCGGCGGATGCTCTACGCGCCGGAGGGATGTGCCCACGGTTATCTCACGCTCGTGGACGGGACCGACGTCTTCTACCAGGTATCCGCGTACTATGCGCCCGAGGCGGAGCGCGGCGTGCGATGGAACGATTCCGCCTTCGGCATCCGATGGCCATTCGAGCCGTCGGTGATCTCCGAACGCGATCGCGCTCATCCGGATTTCGTACCATGAAGCGGGTGATCGTAACCGGCGCATCAGGATGGATCGGAAGCCATGCGCTTCCGTTTCTTGTCGAGCGCGGCTACGAGGTGCATGCCGTCGCCAATCGCGGCGGGTCGGCGCCAGCGCACGGCGTAGAGTGGCATCGGATGGATCTCCTGGACGAATCGGCCGTGACGGCGATACTTGAGCGCGTCAGGCCGACGCATCTGCTTCACCTCGCGTGGTACGCCGAGCCCGGCAAGTACCAGATGTCGGAGCAGAACTATGCCTGGTGTCGCGCGGGAATCGATCTGCTGCGCTTATTCGCCGCGACCGGCGGGCGCCGCGCGGTCTTCGCCGGCAGCTGCTTCGAGTACGATCATTCGGCAGGCGTGTGCTCGGAAACGGACACGCGATGCGCTCCCACCACACGCTACGGCGCGTGCAAGCTTGCGCTGTCCGAAGTTGTGACGCGCCCGCCGGGCGATCTCAGCACCGCGTGGGGAAGAATCTTCTACCTTTACGGTCCGGGCGAGTATCCGTCGCGTCTGGTGCCGTCGGTGATCGGGTCTCTCCTGCACGACGAGCCCGCGCGATGCACCCACGGACGCCAACTGCGCGACTACCTGCACGTCGCCGACGTCGCATCGGCGTTCGCGGCGATCCTCGATGGAAAAGTCGAGGGGATCGTGAACATCGGGTCGGGTGAGGAAGTCACGGTGCGCGCGCTGGTCGAGATGATCGCGGACGCAGTCGGCGCGCCGCGCTCGATGCTCGAGTTCGGCGCGATCGGCGCTGCGCCCGGCGACTCGCCGCGCGTCGTTGCCGATGTCCGTCGCCTGCGCGACGAGGTCGATTTCCGGCCGCGGTGGCAGCTCGGCGATGGACTGGCTCAGACGGTCAAGTGGTGGCGTTCGCGCGAATCTCTCGCGAGCGAGCGCGCTGGCAACAAGGCGATCTCCTCGGCCGCCCGATCGAGTTCAACGCGATGAGCCAATCCGCCGACCTCACCAGCGCTCGCATGCTTGCGCGCAATACGATTCTGAACCTGGTGGGCGGAGCCGCGCCCTTCCTGGCGGCGCTGGTCGCGATCCCGATTCTCGTACACCGTCTCGGCTACGAACGCTACGGCGTCATGACGCTCGCGTGGCTGGTGGTCGGTTATTTCAGCGTCTTCGACATGGGACTGGGTCGCGCGGCGACCAAGCTCATAGCCGAGGCGCTGGGCGCCGACGAGCCCGGCGGCATCGCTGCGGTCGGATGGACGGCGCTCACGATGATGGCGGTGTTCGGTGTGGTTGGCGGTGTTGCGATGGCGGCGGTATCGCCCTGGCTGGTGCATCGAGTCCTCAATATACCGCCATCGCTGCAATCCGAGGCGCTTCACACCTTCTGGCTGCTCGCGGTCGCGTTCCCGCTCATCATCAGCGGGAGCCCGCTGGCAGGAATGCTGGCGGCGTTCCAGCGCTTCGACCTTCTCAACGCGGTCGGCGTGCCATTCGCATTCTTCAGCTATCTCGCCCCGCTGGCGGTGCTGCCTTTTTCGCACAGCGTCTTCTGGATCGTCGCGGTGCTGGTGGCCGGACGCGCCGCGTCCTGGGGCGTGCACCTTCTTTTGTGCATTCGCGTATTCCCTCCCTTCGGCGGACGCATCGCAGTGCGGCGCGCGATGTTCGCGCCGCTGTTCTCGTTCGGCGGATGGGTCACGGTGTCCGCGATTACCGGGCCGATAATGGTACACCTCGACCGCTTCTTCATCAGCGCGATGATTTCGGTTGCCGCGGTGGCCTACTACTCGGTGCCGTTCCAGGCCGCATCGAAGCTGACCATGCTGCCCAGCGCGCTGGCGAGCGTAATGTTCCCGGCGATGTCCACGGAGCTTGCCGCCGATCCGGCGCGCGCCGCGCGCCTGTTCGATCGCGCCGTGACCTACGTCTTTATCGCGCTGTTCCCGGCGGCGTTGGTGGCGGCGGTGTTCGCTCCGGAGATCATGACGCTTTGGATCGGGAGCGATTTCAGCGCGCACAGTTTCCGGGTGATGCGATGGGTCGCGCTCGCAGCCATGGTAAACGGTCTCGCCTTTCTCCCCTACGGCCTGGTGCAGGCCGCGCATCGGCCCGACCTGACCGCGAAATTCCACGTGGTCGAGGTGCCCGTTTACCTCGGCGGGCTGTGGCTCGGGCTGCGGCTTTACGGAGTAGAGGGCGCTGCGTTCGTTTACCTGGGGCGGGTCGCGCTCGATGCCGCGCTGCTCTACTGGGCTGCAGCGCGGATATTGCCGGGCGTGCGCCCCGCGGTCATGCGTACCGGATTGCGCCTTGCCGGAGGAGCGGTCGCGATCGGCCTGGCGTTCGCGATCGCGGCGCCTGCTCTTCGGGCCGCCTACGTGGCTCTGGTCGTGGCCGCATTCGGGGCGTGGGGATGGCGCATGATGCTTGCCCCATCGGAGCGCGAAAGCGTGCTAATCCGCCTGCGCGCAGCGATACCGCTGATGTCGCGATGAGCCGATGAACACCGCAGCCGTCGAAATCCGACCGGACTTACAGCGCGAGATCCGCTCGTTCCCGTGCCCCAACTGCTCCCTGTGCGGCACTGGCGGCCAGCCGCTGTACGAGGGGCTCAAAGATCGGCTGTTCAACGCCCTGGGCGAATGGAACCTCAAGCGATGCCCGAACCCGCAATGCGGTCTTCTGTGGCTCGATCCGATGCCGCTCGAAGAGGATATCGGGATGGCCTACGAGACCTATTTCACTCATGCGGCGCTCGAGGATGCGCCCCCACCGGCTGCGCTTGGAGCGCGCCGGCGCGCGGCCGAGTTTTGCAGGTCGGCCTATCGTGCCTGGCGCTTCAACTACGGAGATGACGCCGGCAAACCATTGCGATGGTTGTTCGCGCTGCCGATCCTGCTCTCGCGCATTGAATGCGATGGCCTTGATATTCCGCTTCGCTATCTCGCCGTCGCCGAAAAGGGGCGCATGCTCGATGTCGGATGCGGTGACGGCTCGGTGTTGAAGCTCGCCCAGGAGCTTGGCTGGAGCGCCGAGGGCGTGGACTTCGATGCGCAAGCGGTTGATGCGGCACGGCGCAAGGGACTTTCCGTCAGGCTTGGAGGTCTAGCCGAGCAGCGCTACCCGGACGAGTCATTCGATCTGGTTCTGATGAGCCACGTCATCGAGCACGTCCACGATCCGCTTGCGACGCTTCGCGAAATTCACCGGGTGCTGCGCGCGGGTGGTACATTGGCGGTCACGACACCCAACGCCGGCAGTTGGGGCCATCGTCATTTCGGTCTCAACTGGCGCGGGCTTGAACCGCCGCGACACCTTCAGATCTTCACCGGCAATAGCTTGGCCGCGCTGGCAGGGCGCGCCGGGTTCGTCCAGAGCAATGTTTCGAGCACGCTTCGCATCACGGGGTACGTGTTTACTCAGAGCCGTCTAATTCGCCGGTCCGGGCGCGGCTACATGATGCGCCCGCCGACCCTGCCGGTGCTTTTCGGGCGCGCGGCGGCGTTTGCCGAGATGCTGATGCGTCTATGGGACCCGCTGACTGCGGATGAGCTTTTGCTGGAGGCCCGCAAGTGAGCACCGGTTCCAAAATCTCCATTGCGATGGCGGTGTACAACGGCGATCGGTTCATCGGCGAGCAGCTCGAGAGCTTCGTCCGCCAGACGCGAGTCCCTGATGAGTTGGTGGTAAGCGACAATGCCTCGACCGATCGCACGGTCGAGATCGTGCGCGACTTCGCTGCGCGCGCCCCGTTTCCGGTGCGCTTGTTCATCAACGACTCGAACCTCGGAGGAACCAAGAACTTCGAGCGGGCGATTCGCGAATGTACCGGAGACATCATCTTTCTGAGCGACTGCGACGACGTTTGGTATCCGAACAAGGTCTCGGTGATGGAGCAGGCCCTCGCCGAATCACCGCGAGCGGGCGTCACAGTCTCCGACGCCGATCTGGTCGATGAGCATCTGGAACCTCTCGGTGGCCGCTTATGGCCAGCGCTCGGTTTCCGATACCGGAGCCGCGACCACGAAAAACTGATCGCCGGCAGCACTTTCAATAGACGCGTTCCAACAACGGGTTGCTGCCTCGCCTTTCGGGCGAGGTTCAAACCGCTTGTCCTGCCTCTGCCAGACGGTTACCTGCACGACATTTTTATTGCATGGACAATTATGTGTTCAGGGGTTGGTGGGGTTGCCCTGGTGCCGATGGCACTAATCGCGTACCGGCAGCACTCGAATCAGACCACCAGGATCACGCGTGGAGCAAAGTCCGATGAGCCCGACCCAGGGCTTTTCGCACAACGCTTTGCCAGCAGAAAAGAGAGGCCGATCCGAGCTTTAGCACCCGTGATTACGAGACTGGAAAGCGCCTATCAGCGCGACGACGCCAACAAGAAGCTTTTGTCCGCAGTGCTCCGTCATTGGCGAGCACGCTGTGAGTTGCCGGCGGGCCGATTCGAACGCTTGCCCGTCATTTTCAGGGAGCTGGCAACACTGCGTTATTGGCGGTTTTCAGATGGCATATCCACCGCCGTAAAGGATCTCATCTTCGTTCACTGAGAGAACCGAGGCTGCGGATGGCGACCATCACAACCATCATTCCAACCTACCAGCGCCCGCGCCTTCTTCGAGGCTGCATCCGCAGTATACTGGCTCAGAGCTATCCCGATTTCGAAGTGCATGTCTACGACAACGCTTCAGGCGATGAGACACCCGAGGTGGTTGCGCAGTTCGCCGCGCGCGATCCACGAGTCAACTACCACGTCCATCCGCGCAACATCGGCATGATGGAAAACTTCGCCTACGGCATCGCGCAGGTCGACACGCCCTATTTCAACATTCTGAGCGACGACGACTTCCTGCTGCCCGGATTTTTTGACGCCGCAATCGACAACCTGACAGCCGATCCAGAGCCCGGTTTCTTCTTTGGTGGATTGTTATTCTTCGACGGAGCCAAAGCGGTCGCCGCGCCCGTCGAAGGTTGGAATATCGAGGGAAGGGTCGAGCCGTCGACGATTTTCCGAGCGCTCTTCCCCGGCAACTGGATAACGTGGACCAGTTCGCTGTTCAGGACAGCAGCAGTCGCAGCGGCCGGCGGCCTTAAGCCCGAGCTGGGCTACGGCGCCGACGTGGAACTTCTGCTGCGGCTTGCGGTCCGGAACGCAGCGATCGTTTCTCGCAAGCCGTGCGGGGTGATGAATCTGCACCACGGCAGCGCGTCGGCCGCGGACGGCGGTCAGCAATACTCGGCTGCCAGGATTCTCACGATCTTCGAGAGTGTCGAGAATGCAGTCGAACTGGCGCTGCGTGAAGGATCGATTACACAGGAAGAGGCGCGTTCCCTCCGGACGATAATCAGGAACGGCATCGAATGGCGTCTATTTCGCCGAGCTTTCGTGCTGCTTGCGCAGGGCTACCGGAATTCTGCCATGGAAACGGCAGAAACGCTCGAGGGTCGCTGCGGGAGTGCCAGGTTGGCGGCTATCGTGCGCGTGGCGGCCAACGCCAACTCCGTCGGGCGGCTCACCTGCGCGGGTCTTCGCTCAATCCGCCGCGTTCGCGGAAGATTACGCCGTCACGCGCCGACGGATCGATACAGGGAATACGAAACCCTGATCGAGCGCGTACGCAATGACCTGGAACCAGAGCCATCCGAGGCGCTCGGCAGAACAATGCGAATCGCGGCCGGCTGAGCTGAGTTCAGTTAGAAATGATGTCCAGCGGGTCAAAAGACAACGTGCTCGGCGATAAGAGGACCGTGGCTGTTTTTCATCCGCGGGTCGGCTTTGGCGGGTCCGAAGCGGTTGCGATGTGGGCGCTTGAGGCTCTCAAGCGCGAGTTCGACGTATCTATCGTGACGACCAACGCGGTTGATCTCGCCGCCTTGAATTCGTTCTACGGCACCGCGGTTCGGGAGGGGGAAGTTAAGGTTCGACTGCTGCCGATACCACGAATGCTATCTGGAATTCGGAGCGGGGCTGCGATTCGTGGCGCTCTTTTCCAGAGCGCGATCCGGCAAGTCGCGTGCGAATATGACGTTTTGATTAGCGCTTACAATCTATCCGATTTCGGCGTTCCCGCTATTCATCTGCTCGATTTGTCCTGGGACGAGGAACTGCGGACCCGGTTCGCTGAGAGCCCACGCGGTTTCGAAGGCTTGTTCCATCGGGTCGCTCCCGTGCGCGCTATCTATCTGTGGCTGGGGCGTCGCATGTCAAACCCGTCGGGGCGGGATTTGTTTTCGGGCGAAGACGTTCTGCTCGCCTATTCGGGTTGGATAGCCTCGGTTATCGAGCGCAAGCACGGATTGAGATGCGGGGTGCTTTATCCTCCGGTTCCAGGTGGATTTGCAGACGCGCCTTTCGAGAGCCGTAATGACGATTTCGCTTGCATTGGCAGAATCTCGGAGGAAAAGCGTCTCGAGCGGGTGTTCGAGATCCTGGGCAAGGTTCGCGCTCGCGGGTATCAAGTGCGACTCCGCATGATCGGGGATCTCGGCACGAATAAATATGCGCGAAAAATTCAGGCGCTCGCACACAGGTTGCCTTGGGTTATTCCGGAAGGTTCGGTTTCCGAGCAGCGCAAACAGGAAATCTTGAGCTCATGTCGCTATGGCATTCATGGCGCTGAGGGCGAAGGCTTCGGCATCGCGGTAGCCGAGATGGTTAAGGCGGGTTGTATCCCGTTTACCCCAGTCGAGGGAGGTCCCGCGGAAATTCTGAGCCACGAGGCACTGCTCTACCGCGACGACGATGACGCGGTGGATAAGATCTGCGCAGTGCTCAGCCGGCCGGCCTTGCGAGCGAGCCTTTTGGAGCATCTGAGGCGGCAGGCCGAAAAGTTTTCCGCCGAGAACTTCATGCGCGACCTCCGGGCGGTTGTCGATAAGTTCCTGACCGGCGATTCGAGCGGCTTGAAAATCAGCCGCGCAGCCGTCGGGGGTGCCTCATAATGCCGCGGCGTCAAACGGTATCGCTGGTGCTGATCGGGATAGCCGCGCTCTGCATCCGACTCGCACCGCTGGCGCGAGGCGACCTGAAATTTCAGACCGGTTGGGACGCGTCGGACTATATACCGCTTGCCCAGGGTATTCAGCACGGCTGCGGATTCGCGATATTCGACAATGGACACTGCGCCAACGCCGACGTGTCCAGACCTCCGGGCTATCCCTTCTTCGTGGCGATGATGCCGGGCCTGCGCACGGTGCTTGTGATCCAGGCGTTGCTTGGCGCCGCCCTTTGCATATGGCTCGGCTGGTTCGTCAGCACGCGTTGGGGCAGTGGCGCTGGACTCACGGCCGCGGCCCTTCTCGCAGCGGACATACCCTCGATCGTTTACGGCGCAATGATAATGTCGGAAGCGCTGTTTCAGTTTCTGCTGACCGGAGCAATTCTGTTGCAGCTGTCAGCTATCATCGCAGACGAATTGAACGCGCGAACCGCCGCCAAGGTTTTTGCTGCCGCCGGCCTGCTCGCCGCTGCCGCTATGATTCGGCCCACCGGTATTTTTCTGCCGCTGTTTGCGCCGCTTCCGTTTGTGTTCATTAAAGGCGCCACCTGGCCGCGCGCGTTGGTATTCGGGATGTTGGCTTTCGCAATTTCGATTGCACCCATGCTGGCTTGGACGGCGAGGAACCAGCGGGTCGCCGGGGTGGGAACGACCGACACAGATTCAGCGGGCATTCTCTACTATTATGACGCGGCTGGTGTTCTGTCGTACGCCACCCATCGCGATTTTTTCACCGTGCAAAATGAATTGCGTCGCGATGCCGACAGCCAAGGTGATAATTCGCGTTCTGGATCGGCCAAGCCGGGCGCCTTGGTTCGCGAAAGTCTTGAGATATTCCTCCAACATCCAATTGCCACGGTCGTCGTTATGGGTCGCGGTTTCCTTTTGATAGCGACCGTGCCCGACCGCAATGAGTTGAACGAGATCATTGGAACTCATGGCGCTGGTCCCTTCGGGCTTCCACCATCGGCAGATATTTTGATCCGAGTTCGAAACACGCTGCGCTCACCCTTACTGACAGTCCTTGTTCTACTTCAGCTGGTCGTGACCTTGTTTGTGTGGACGGGCGTAGGGCGGGCAATTCTGCGCGACGGGATGCATTCTAAAGGAGAAGCTCCCTTGCTATGGATTCCACTTTCACTGGCGCTCCTGATGCTAGCGTGCGCGGCCGGACCGGATGCTGCAGGTCGCTTCCGAGTCCCCGCGGTTCCATTTCTTGCGATGCTTGCCGGCATCGGCTGGTTCGGAAGGCGAGCACATGAAGTCAGCTCGCCCGAAACGGCTGTGCGCGATTTCGTTATGGCGGTGCGGCCCGTCGTCGCACAAATGGAAGAACAGGGCAATTGAACAGGCGTGTAGCGATCATCTCCTTCTATGAGGCCTATCCGCCGGCAAGCGGTGCCGCGAGCGTCAGCTATAACCTGGCGAAATTCTTGAGCGGCTCCAGCGTGCTGGTACAGCTCGGCCGCCACGACGGGCGCTTCGTTACCGCCGATGGCGTGGAGGTTGTGACGCTCGCAGGCGCCTCCGAATCACGCCCCCAAAGACTCGGCCGGTTGCCGGGCTTCGTCAATCGTATGGTCGCGGAAATCCGCAGGGCGGCGCCTGATGTGGTGATTCTCGAAGGCGCCTCGTGGGCGTTTTATCATTGGATGCTGCTGCGGCGAATTCGGCGAGCGATTCCGCAAACCAAGGTCGTTTACCACTCCCACAACGTCGAGTATCTTCTGCGCTCGATGCGCAACGGGCGGGCCGTCGCGCTCCTGACACGCGTCGCCGAGAGGCGGGTTGTTCGCGATGCCGACCTGGTCACCGCAGTTTCGCAAGTCGATCAGTCGCATTTTGCCCGGCTCTACGGCGTAAAGCCGATACTGCTGCCCAACGGTGTCGACACCAAACGATTTGCCCCACTCGATCGCCAAACGATCGCGAGCCTGCGGGCGAAATACGGGATCGACAGCCGGACGCTGCTCTTCGCCGGATTTTATGCCTACGGTCCTAATCGCGAGGCGATCGATTTCCTGGTCACGTCTGTGATGCCGGCGTTGCGGCACAGCCACCCGTCGGCGACACTGGCACTGACCGGCGGCGGCGCTCCGTACCATGAGCCATGGATCAGGAATGCCGGGTCGATTCCCTATGACGACTTTGCGGGCTTCGTTGGAGCATGCGGCGTTGCGGTCGCGCCGATATTCTCCGGCTCCGGGACAAGGCTCAAGATCCTCGAAGCGATGGCCGCCGGCATACCGGTCGTGGCTACGGAGAAAGCCGCCGAGGGCCTTTCGCTCAAGCATGGCGAAGATATTCTTTTCGCCCGCGACGGCGACGAATTCGTCCGGCGCATTTCGGAACTGTTCGACAGTCCCGATTTTGTCGCCCGCCTGTGCGAGCGGGGACGCCTCAAGGCCGCCTCGAAATTCTCATGGGACGGCATCGCGCGCAAGTTCGAGGACGACATACTTATGGCTGGCGGGACACCTGACCAGGGCGCTTGCCCGCAAGCCACGCGCGCAGCGGAGTTTAACCGGTGAAAGTGCCGGGCTGCGCGTCCTTGCTGCAGCGGATTTGACGGCAATATATGGAAGCTTCAATATCCGGAATCAATCTTCTGCTCAAAAACCTCCTATTTTTACTAGGTGAGTGTCGAGGAGTCACGAGCAAAGGTCGTTTCTGTCGCTATGTCGGGGCATTGACTTTGGCAAAGCTGTCAAGCGCCTTGAGCTCGCGGAATGGACAAATCAGTTTTTCCGAAAGGGAGTTATTCCTGAGATTGAAGCACGGCGATGTGTGGTTTGAGTCGTCGCTTGGATCGGGAGAGCTGTGGTCTTACATCGAGGCTTACTCTCGACGTGAGTATGACAGCGATTCTGTTCAGTTTGAGCCGCAAGACGTCATTCTGGACGCGGGCGCCAATATAGGTCTCTTCGCAATCCGCTACGGCAAGGAGTTCCCAACCGTTCCTGTATATTGTTTTGAGCCCAACCCCAGAGTTTACAAGCGGCTGGTGCGCAACCTCGAGGCCAATGGCCTCACCAACGCAGTCGCCATCAATGCGGCCGCCGGCGATTGCGCCGGAATCCGCCCGTTCTTCGTGGGACGGAGCACGGTCACAGGGAGCATGATTCAGAACGGGAACGGGGCGGCTGAGCCGGCTTTCAATGCCGAAGTAATAGACCTTGACGCCTTTTGTAAGGCGCATTCGATCACATCGATCGGCCTGATCAAAATCGACGTCGAAGGCGCGGAAGTCGCGGTGCTCGAAGGTGCGCAATGTGCATTGAAGAGCACAAAATATGTGATGATCGAGTGTCATTCGCCCGCTCTAGAAAGTTCGGTCAGGACTATGCTGGCGAAGTACAACTTCGAAGCAACGGTGAAGCGAGATTTCATGTATGGCGCACGCGTGCTTCACTTTGCGCGTCCGAGTAAAAGTGCCTTGAGCGCCACCGATAGGGATTCGTGAAAGCCGGGGCGACAACGATCGATCCAGGGTACGCAGGGAATGGGACTGATGTGCGCCGGAGTGCGTTCGAGCTGGCAGAATGTAAGAGCCTACGCATCGGAATCGACGGGCGCGCTTTCATGGGGGAGCCCACCGGAGTCGGACGGTACGTTATCGAGCTTTGCAGGCGTTTGGATCGCTTGCTTCCGAAGGCACACTTCTTCGTTTACGCTCCGTCTGCGTTAAGCTTGCCGGTTTGTTCTGAGAGATGGTCAGCGAGGATCGAGCAATCCTGGATGGCACGTAATCTTAACCGCGGACTGTGGCTGGTTTCGCGCGCCGGCAGCCTTTGCCGTCGCGACAGGCTGGATGTCTTTTGGGGCGCGGTCACGCTCCTGCCGGCGCTTGGACCGAGGGTCAGGGCCGTGAGTACGCTTTACGACCTCAATCACAAGATGGTGCCGTCCACTATGCTTGCGCGCGACCTTTGGGGCCGAAGGCTGCTGTTCGGCCAATCGTTGGCACGTGCCGACGAAATCCTCGCGATTTCCCACGGGACCGCGGCGAAGCTTCACTCTGCATACGGATTTACCGCCGCCGGGGTCGTGCAGCCCGGGACTTCAGAGGAATTCACACCGCAGACTCGCGATAAGGTGGAAGCTTGTCTCGCCAGGTACAGATTGAAGACCCCGTACTTACTTGCGGTCGGGACACGTGAGCCGCGAAAGAATTTCGATCTTTTGGTCGAATCGTTCTTGCAGATGAAGACGGAAGGTCTGATACCTGCTCACACGCTGGTTCTGGCCGGCAGCAGGGGATGGAAGGACAGGAGATTATGCGGGCTCCTAGAGCGTGGCGCATCGCGCGGCGTGGTTGTGCTCGGTTACCTCGACCAGAAAGACCTGCCCGCGCTTTATACGGGTGCTGACGCTCTGATTTGTCCGTCCCTCTATGAGGGATTCGGAATGCCGGCGTTGGAGGCGCGGGCGTGCGGCACTCGGGTCATCGCAAGCGACATCCCGGAGCTGCGCGAAGCCGGCGGCGATGAGACTGTTTACATAACCCCAAATCGCGCAGGTATCCGCGAGGGTATCTTGGCCGTGGTAAACGGTGGCGCCGCTGCGAAGGCTCGCGCGGGCAGCTTGCCCACATGGGAAGAGGGGGCCGAAGTGCTGGCGAAGGTATTGACCGGAGGAAGTGGTTGCAATGCTCGCTGACACAAACGCGGTCGCACTCATTGTATTCAACCGGCCCGAGGTCACGAAAATTGTTTTCGAGCGAATAAGACAGGCAAGGCCCGGACGTCTCATGATAATCGCCGATGGACCGCGAGAGGGTCGGCAAGGAGAGGCGGATGCGTGCCTACGGGTGCGGCAGATAGTGGAACACGTGGACTGGCCTTGTGAAGTGCTAAGGAATTACTCAGACGCGAACATGGGATGTGGCGCTCGCGTCGCGAGCGGCATTGATTGGGTGTTTCAGCACGTCGAGCAGGCTATAATCCTGGAGGATGACTGCCTTCCAGATCCCACCTTCTTCCGTTTCTGCGAGGAACTGCTCGAGCGTTACCGCGACCAGAAGCAGGTAATGCAGATTTCCGGTTCCAATTTCCTGTTTGGCGGTCGTGCTACGGAAGAGAGCTATTATTTCTCGCGCTATCCACTGTGCTGGGGGTGGGCCACTTGGCGCCGGGCGTGGCGGCATTTCGACTTCGAGATGCAAACCTGGAAGGCCGACCGGGACGGATGTCTGGCAAGATTCACTCATCGCAGCGAACGTGCCTTTTGGGAATATGGATGGGATAGCATCGCACAGCGACGTCTGGACACATGGGATTATCAATGGGCGCTCGCTTTTCTGAGCGCCAATGGATTGGCGGTGACACCATCCGCAAACCTGGTCACCAACGTCGGGTTCGGGTCTGATGCGACGCACACTCGCTCGCGTCTCCTCGCGATGCGCCCCGCGGCTGGAGCGATGGAGTTTCCTCTACACCATCCGGTGCACCTCGAGGCGAACCGTGAAGCGGACGAGTTTACGGCTCGGCGCTTCTTTTATAAGCGCTCGGCCCTGGGCAAGGCGACCGAGATAGTCAGACGACGTTTGCTCGCAACGGTCTCGCATGTGCGGGGGAGAGGCTATAAATCGCTGGAGGTCCCACCGGTCTCGACTTCTTCGGTGCGCTCGAAGTGAAGATCCTTCTCAGTGCGTGGGCCTGCAATCCACGGCAAGGCTCGGAGGCGGCGGTGGGGTGGGCATGGCTCGCCGCAATAAAGGATCGGCACGACGTCCACGTTTTGACGGCAAGATACCAGCGGGACTGGATCGAGGCCGAGGTAAGGAACAATCCCGCTGAGTTCTCGCGCGTGCGGTTTCATTACGTCGAGCCACCGCTTTGGGCGTACGACTACAGCAGTGGCTTTTGGCGATGGCAGGCAAACATCCCGCTGCTGGTGCCTCTGTTCCATCGCTATTATCAGCGGTGGATGCGGGCGGCGTATAAAACCGCGCGCGAGCTGAACCGCCGGGTTCATTTCGATCTGGTACATCAGCTTACGTTCGTGGGCTTTCGCTTTCCCGGGCATCTGGCGAAGCTCGGGATTCCCTTCGTATGGGGGCCGATCGGCGGACTGGAAAACACGCCCTGGCGCCTGGTTCCGGCCATGGGCATTCGCGGCGCCGCCTACTATGCAGCGAGAAACATCGTCAACTCGTGGCACAAGAGGTTTTCGCGGGCACCGCGCAAGGCCTTCGCCGCCGCTGGTCCCGGAGTGATCGCGGCAACCGGCGGAATCCGCCGCGAAATCCAGCGCTGGTACGGAGTTGATGCAGAAGTCATCTGCGAGGTCGGACTGTCTGCTCAGACCTGCAATACCTACGCGATGCGCCGAGGTGGAGAGCCGTTGCGAATTGCATGGAGCGGGCTTCATCTGCCGGGCAAGGCTTTGCATCTCCTGCTGCGCGCGCTGTCGCATGTGCCGGATACAACCGATTGGCGGCTGGACATTTACGGCGACGGCCCGTGCAAACTCAAATGGCAGCGGCTCGCCGCCAGATTTGGAATCGATTCCCGCTGCACGTGGCACGGTCAGGTGTCGCGTGCGGAGGCGCTTGCCGGTCTGAAGTCGACGCATCTGTTTGTAACAACCAGCCTGAAGGACCTTACGTCCACGGTAATCCTGGAGGCCTTGGCTAACGGGGTTCCCGTCATATGCCCGGACCATTGCGGGTTTTCGGATGTTGTAAGTGATAGATGCGGTGTCAGGATTCCGATCCGCAATGTACGCGAGTTCGAAGCCGGGCTTAGCCGCGCAATCATTGAAATTGCACGTGACGAAACCATGAGACGCCGGCTGGCCGCTGGAGCGCTCCGAAGCGCGCGCGAGTTCTCCTGGGAGGCCAAGGCCGAAGCGATCGATCGCGTTTACCATCGAGTTCTTGCGGCGCGTCCCGAGCAGATGACCTCGCCTCTGCGACGCAGGATTTCAGGCCCGGTCTTGTGACAATGCTCGCACACCGACCAGCCAATCGACTTCTTCGCAACGCCACTGGAATCATGCTCCCGGTGGTTCCTGCGCTGTGCTGGCTTGCGCTCTGGGGATCGATTAACACCGGTCCCGAGAATATTGATCTCGACCGCATCCTGAGCGGATGGGCAGCCGCGTTCAATGGCATCCGCGCAGCGCTTCCGCTCGTGGTCCTGGCGATTTGGATTCTTCATCTGCTGGGCCGCAGCGATACCCGGATGCGCGAGCCGACCCTGCCCGAATGGCTCTGGTTCCTTTACGCGGCTATCTGTCTCATTGCGAGCATTGGGGTGGAGAACTGGTTTGCGTGGGGCTACTGGGGGCTTGCATTTATCGCGACGCTGGGCGCGGCTGAAATGTACCTGGCAGAATGCGGCGACGAGATTGCCGGCGCGGCATCGCTCAACCGCCTGAGCTGGGTCGCGGCCGCGGTGATTCTCGCGATCGTCGTTTACGTTGGCCGAGGCCATCTCGCAGAGGAGACGAGTCAGGGACTCAGCGGCTATCGCATAAATGTGAAGATGCCGATTGTTGCGGGCATGCCGATGGTGCGTTCGACCGGGATTTCACGCTTCGCGGGTGCGCTCGCAGTCGTTGCATGCGCAGCGATGTGGCGGGGCGAGCGATGGACCCGGGTGGCGTGGATGGCGCTGTTCGCGGGATGCGCGTGGTTAGTTTGGGACATGCAGTCGCGCGGATCGCTAACCTCATTCGTGGCGGCAGTCAGCGTCGTGATGCTCCTGCTGGGAGGACGCGCACGCACGATGGGTATTCTGGCGCTGGCACTGGCTGTCGGCGCCGTCAGTCTCAATTTCGTATCACACGACACGTTGCACTACCTATGGGGATTTGCGACGCGCAACGACCGCCATCTGGCGCAGATGCAAGGGCGGACCAGCATTTTCCACGATGCCTGGCTCGCCATCCTGCGCGCGCCGATTATCGGCTACGGGCCGCAGGGAGACCACCGCATCATCTTTGCGAATGCGCAGAATGGGGTACTGTATTCGTTGCTGTGCGGAGGGTTTCTCGGCGGCGGCGCCTGGACGCTGGGGTTTGTCATCGCCCTCGTATATCTTGCGCGCGCGGCTTGGCGGCCGGATATCGTACCAGCGGGTGATTCGATGGTGTTCGCGCAGGTCGCCGGTCTGATGGTCTTCTTCACCCTGCGGACCATCCCCGAGAATACCGCCGCGTTGTTCAGCGTCGACCTGATGCTGCAGTTGCCGGCCATGGTTTACCTCGGAGTATTGATTCGTGCCGCGAATCTTCGAACTGCCCACGAGAGCGCGGAGGCTTTTGCGACGATCCGCAGCGCCCCAACAGTTGCATTAGACGCGCCCGCCTACCGCGCTGACGCCGTATGAGTTCCATCGCCAACCGCGAAACGTCCCGAGCCGAGTGCCAGGAGCGACCCGCAGCGATTGAAATCCTCGGATGCTCGGTGTCCAGGGTGACCATCGATGAGGCCCTGAATCGCATCGAGCGCTGGATCGAGCTGCGCGAGGGGCGCTGTCGCTTCGTCGTCGCCACGGGATTTCACGGAATCTGGGAAGCGCACCGGAACCCACGGCTGCGCGACGTGCTCAACTCTGCGGATCTCTTCTGCCCTGACGGGATCGCCCCGGTCTGGATATCGCGCCTGCGCGGAATGCCGCTCCCGGGCCGGGTTCCGGGGCCCGAACTGCTGGCGCGCTTCGCCGTACGCGCCAATCGGACGAGTTATCGGAGCTTTTTCTACGGCGACACCGAGGAGACGCTCGCCGCGCTCAAGGAACGATTCGAGCGGCGGCATCACGGCCATCGCGTGGTCGGAACCCTGTCGCCGCCCTTCCGAAAGTTGGAGCTCGAAGAAGAGCGGGCGATGGTGAAGCAGATAAACGAAGCGCGTCCGGACGTGCTGTGGGTCGGCCTCGGCCTGCCCAAACAGGAGTGGTGGATTCATCGCAACCTGGACGCGCTCCGGGTGCCGGTGGTGGTCGGGGTGGGAGCAGCGTTCCGCCTTGTCAGCGGACAGGTGAAACGCGCACCCGCATGGGTTGGCGACTCTGGTCTGGAGTGGCTGTGGCGACTTGCGATGGAACCGGCTAAGTTGTGGCGGCGTGATCTGGTCGACGGCCCCCGGTTTCTCTACCGTGCGCTCGCCGAGACGATCCAGATTCGCGTGAGGCAGGCTGTCGCTGCCGAGCGCCCGAAACGTTGAGCGGACGCATGACCGGCGCCGATGGCGCCGCTGGATAGAATCTCAGCTCACGCGACGTGAGCTTAAAATCAAACTTGGCGACACTATGACGACAAAAGTTCTTGTTACCGGAGCAGGTGGATTCATCGGTAGTCATCTGGCCAGCCGTCTCAAACGCGACGGCTGCTGGGTGCGCGGCGCGGACATCAAGGAACCGGAATTCCGTCCATCGGACTGCGACGAATTCCTGCGCCTGGATCTTCGCAGCTGGGAGAATTGCGCTGCGGCGACCCGTGACATCGACGAGGTCTATGCGCTCGCCGCGGACATGGGTGGGATGGGTTTCATCTCCTCCCATCACTCGCAAATCCTCTACAACAACGCGATGATCAACTTTCAGACCATGGAGGCTGCTCATCGCAACGGCGTACGCCGCTATTTGTACAGCTCGTCAGCCTGCGTCTATCCCGAATACAAGCAGACCGAGACCGACATCGTGCCTCTTAAAGAGGAAGACGCCTACCCCGCACAGCCGCAGGACGCGTACGGGTGGGAGAAGCTGATCACCGAGCGATTGTGCACCCACTATCGCGAGGACTACGGAATCGAGACGCGGATCGTCCGCTTCCATAATATCTTCGGCCCCTACGGCACCTGGGAGGGCGGGCGCGAGAAGGCACCGGCTGCATTGTGCCGCAAAGTGGCGCGCGCAAAGCTGATTGGAAATCACGAAATCGAGATCTGGGGCGACGGCGAGCAGACGCGCTCGTTCTGTTATATCGACGACTGTCTCACCGGGATCTGCAAGTTGATGCGCTCGGACTACCACGAGCCGCTCAATCTTGGTCAGGACCGGATGGTTACGATAAACGAACTCTCTGATATCGTGGCGGACATCGCGGGGATCCGGATCAGCCGCAAGCACGTAGCCGGTCCGCAGGGCGTGCGCGGACGCAATTCCGACAACACCAGACTGCGCAAGGTCCTGGGCTGGGAGCCGGAGATTTCCCTGGAGGAGGGACTCGCGCGCACTTACGCCTGGATTGAGCAGCAGGTGCGTGAAAAGGTCCGGCATGAACGCGTCTCCTCTCCTGCCTGACCGCCACGTTTGGGGGAGCCGGTCTGTTTCCTCGCGAAATCAAGATTGCGATCGGGTTTTCCCCGGTGAGAGTCGCGGCTCACCATTGCGAGCCAGCCCCGTCGCGGATAATTCCGGCGGCTTCGCGGGCAACGCAAACTAAATTCAGCGCCCGCGCAGCATGCAGACCATGACAAGCTTAACAATGCTCGATCTTATGACAAATGAGTGGACGACGGCTGCAATCGCGTTCTTGGCGGCGATTGTTACGATGCCCGTGGCGACGCGCTTCGGCCGCTGGATGGGCATTACGGCGAAAGTGGCCTCGCCGCTCAGCGACGCGCGAGTTCCCGCCACCGGCGGTATCTCGCTGATCGCCTCGATCGTCGTCGCCCTCGTGATAACCAGCCACTTGGCCGGATGGATCGCGATAGGCGCCGGCGCCATGCTGGTGGTCGGTCTGGTGGACGATGCGCTGGCGCTGAGCCCGGGGCAGAAGTTCTCATGCCAGCTCGCGATCATCGCGTGGGCGGCGATCTTCGTGCTGCCCCGTTACGCGTTCACCCCATGGCAATTGCTGGACGTCGGGATCACCATCTTCTGGCTGGTCGCGACGACCAACGCGTTCAACCTTGTGGACGGACTCGACGGTCTGGCGGCCGGAATCGGAATTACGGTCGCAGCCGCGATTGCGACGATCGGCATCGTGCGGGGAGTGCCCGCGGTAACCGCGCCGAGCCTCGCCGTCGCGGGAGCGTTTGGGGGATTTCTTATCTTCAATCTCCCGCCCGCATCGATCATCATGGGCGATGCGGGTGCGCTCCCGCTCGGATACATGCTGGGAGTGCTGGCTCTTCAAGGAGGAGCACTCGCGACGAACTCGCGGCTCACGCTGTGGGTCTTTCCGGTGCTGGTGATGCTGGTGCCATTGCTCGACGCGGGGATCGTGACGGTGGCGCGACTGGCCATGGGGAAGGCTATTTCGAGGCATGGATTGGAGCACGTCCACGATCGGCTGCGCTCGCTCGGAGTGACGGAGTGGCGGACTGTCGCGTCGATCTGGACGGTGGCGACGGTCGCCGCCGCATGCGCGATTGCAGCGAACCTGTTGCCGCACCCGGACGTCGTTGCAGCGCTGCCGTTCATCGCGCTCGCGGCGGCGGTGATCGCGCTCTTCATGATCGATTTGACCTTCGACGCGAGACCCCCGAGCGTCGCGTACGGCTATCTTCAGGGGGGCGCACGGTACATTCTTTCTCTCGGCTACAAACGCCGAATTGCAGAGGCGGCGATGGACACCGCGCTGATCAGCGCCGCCTACTTCGGCGCGTGCGCGTTGCGGCTTGATTTCAAGCTCACGCCCGAGGTGCTCACATCGATGATCCACGGGCTGCCGTGGGTAATCCTGCTGACGTACCCAGCCTTTCTGCTCGCGGGCGTCTATCGTGGAATCTGGCGCTACGCGGGTCTCTCGGACAGCTTCCGGTTCGCCGGCGGCGCGATGATCGCGGGGATCATTGTGGCGGTTGGGTCCGATTTCCTGCCCATCAGGCATTCGGGATCAATTGCGGTGCTGTACGCGCTCCTGCTGGTCAACCTTTTGGTCGCGACGCGGATGTCGTTCCAGATGCTGCGCAAGCTGATCAGCCGCCTCGCGACCGTCACGGACCGGGTGTTAGTGGTGGGAGCTGGAGAAATCGGAACCGTGGCCGCGGAATTCGTCTTGAAGGCGCGCACGCGCTCGGCCCGGGTTGTTGGATTCGTCGATGGGGATGCATTCAAGCAGGGCAAAATCTTGCACGGAGAGGAAGTGCTCGGCACACCTGAGGACATCGAGTCGATCCACGCGCGGGTGCCGTTCACCGAGATCATCGTGGCAGACGAAGAACTCGCTCCCGAGCAGACCGAAAGACTTCACCGCTTTGGGCGGGCGCACGGAATACCGGTGCGGAGATTCTCGATGCAGCTGCACGAGATGCAGGAGCTCGCGCCACGTGAACCTTCCGGCGTGGTGGGCGCAGCGCCCGATGCCATGCCAATCGGAGCGGTCCGGCCGATCTGAGTGCTTTCCATGCTGGGCTGACCGCAGCGCGTTCATCGGTTGAACGCCTCGCCAGCCATACCGCCTTGCCGTTGTTGATCGCGCGCAGCGAGACGTGAGCCGGCGCTCCCAGCGCCGCAGCGGTCGGAAACGGAGTGCGGACGCTGCGGCCGATTTTGCACCGTGCGATCTTGCGGCGGCTTGTCAAGTTTTATCGCGATCAGGCGTTCGTCACGATGGCTCTGCAAGCGGTCATCTGCTCGTTTTCTAGGTTGGTGGGCGGTGCAGGTTTCGAACCTGCGACCCCCGGCTTGTAAGGCCGATGCTCTACCACTGAGCTAACCGCCCGCGGCCGAAATCCTGGCAAAAGAGGGCGCCTGCGTGCGTTATCGACACACGGGGCGCCCTATTGAACTTATTTGATCGAGGCCGCGGCGAGCCGGTCACGAACCTGCCGACGGCGACGACGACGCCGGCGCGGCGACGGCGCCTTCGTTGAGCGAGTCCTTCAATTGCTTGCCCGGCTTGAACTTGGCCGACCGGCTCGCCGCAATCTCGATCGATTCGCCGGTCTTTGGATTGCGGCCAGTGCGCGCCTGCCGTTCCGATACCGAAAACGTTCCGAAGCCCGAGATGTTCACGCGCTCGCCCTGGCGCAGCGCGGCGATGACGTCGTCGAGCACGATGTTAATTGCGCGTTCGGCATCGGCCTTGTTGAGCGGAAGCTTGTTCGACAGCGCCTCTATGAGTTCAGCCTT
>Ga0187879_10000333_pt1 | contig 31458 bp, 28 predicted proteins | sample June2016WEW_19_1_FD_132423 | JGI IMG/M metagenome (GOLD analysis project Ga0187879, IMG submission 132423) | Peatland microbial communities from SPRUCE experiment site at the Marcell Experimental Forest, Minnesota, USA - June2016WEW_19_10 | ecosystem: Environmental > Terrestrial > Soil >... | reverse complement strand
CCCTCTCGATGAGATCGGGGTCGACGTTCTCCACCAGGAAGTCACGCAAGGTGGCGAGGAACTGCTCGCCCCTGGCGACCTCCTCCGCGGGAAGCTTGGGCTGCGGGTAGATCAGGTCGAGGCTCATGTCGCCGAGGAACAGGCCCTTGCCGAAACTCGGCAGTGTCCAGTCCTGCTCGCGCGCCGCCTCGGCGATAGCACGCGCCTCTTGGGCGCTGGCGTTGGTCGACATTGGCAATTCTCCTCAACGGGGCTTGGCTTCGATCAGCTCAACGGGCTTGGCATCGATCAGCGCGTGCACCTTGCTTCACTGTCGCCGGAATGCCTCCTTGGGCCGGAATGCCTCCCTTGGCATGCTCACCAGCAGCGGGCCACGTTAAGGGGCCCATGTGGCGGCCGAGGCCGGAGGCCGGCCCCGGTCGCGATCCCGGTCATGCTCATTCGCCTCCAGCACAGATCCTAGGCGTCCGCCCTCCGAGTCAGAATAATCGTCGCCCTCCGATTCCTCTGTGCAGAATCTCTGCATATTCGCGATCGACCCGCCCATCACCCCATCAAACTGCAGCCGCTCCTCCATCAAACTGCGGCCACTCCGGTGCCACCGGGGCTGCTCCTGATCTTCCGGACTGCGGATCCTTATAGAAACTCCACCGGAAAGGACGGGATCGAGTGCGACAATAAGGGAGTTTACAAAAAGTGGTCGGCCCAAGACAGCAGGGGATGCACGTGCAGCTCGAGAATAAGAATGCCATTGTTTACGGAGCGGCAGGATCAATGGGCGGTGCGGTAGCCCGTGCGTTCGCCCGGGAAGGCGCATGCGTGTTCCTGGCCGGCCGTACCCTCGCCAAGCTGGACAAAGTGGCCGGCGAGATCCGTTCCAACGGAGGTGTGGCCGAGACGGCGCAGGTCGACGCGATGGATCAGTACGCGGTCGAATCGCACGCAGACCAGGTGGCCGCAGCGGCCGGGAGTATCGACATTTCCTTCAACGCGATCAGCATCAACGTTGTGCAGGATATACCGCTGGTCGACATGTCGCTCGAGGACTTCATGGCCCCGATCACCGACGCATGCCGCACGCACTTCGTGACCGCTACCACGGCGGCACGGCACATGACCGCGCAAGGTTCGGGCGTGATAGTGCTGCTGTCGTCGACGGCTTCGCAGGAGTCCCGTCATCAGATGGGCGGCTTCAACCTGGCGTGCGCGTGCATCGAGGCCCTGACGCGTAGCCTGGCCGGCGAGGTCGGCCGCCAGGGGGCACGGGTCGTGGGGCTCCGGCCGAACTTCACCCCCGAGACCGTTCCCGGCGTCTCCGATGAGGACGTTTCGTCCCTGCTGAAGGACACGTTGCTCGGACGCCTGCCCCGGCTGGCCGAGGTGGCCGACACTGCCGTGTACCTGGCATCGGCTGCGGCTGGTGCCATGACCGGCGCGGTCATCAACCTCAGCTGCGGCGCCATCATCGACTGACGTCTCGGAGCCCTAAGTCCCGCCGGCCTTACCCGGTCGTCGTAGGGCTCCCGCAGGCCCTCTGCGAGGTCTATGCATAGCCGGCCGCCGCGTAGAGGCGGGGCAGACGGCGGACCCCGAACGGGATGGCGGCCCCGGCGAGCAACTGCTGCGCGGCAACCGCGGCTGTCGCCGCGTCGGTGGCCGTGGAGAACAGAGCGGAGAAACAGTCACCGCCCGTGGCGAAGACGTAGCCGCTCTGGCTCTCGATGGCGTCGCGCACCATGGCGGCGTGCACCTGCAGTGCCATGTCCGTGGCAGCGTCTTCAGACCGTCGCGTCGACTCCTCGATCTCGGTGAACAGGAGTGTCACGGTGCCACTCGGCCGCCCCCGCCCCATGGCCGAACTGTACTGCACAGCGGGCGGCGCTCCCAGGGACGCAGGGGTCCCGGAAGGCACACAGGCAGGGTGCTACCGGCGGGTGCTCCGTCCGGCCGTGGCCACCAGGCGCTCGGTGGCCGATGAATCGGCTGGGGGCTTGGTGGGCGGACGAATGAGACCCGCTGCCCTCGCCTCGTCGGTACACGTCGCCGCCACCACGGCAGAGATTGCCGGAATCGCTCCCGGCCTGAACTCGATCGGGTGACCCACACTTGCCGACAGGTCCCAGGCGTGCATGATCGCGTCAACGGTGGGGAAGTTGATGACCACAGAACCGGGCAGCTCCCCGATTGGTGTCCCGTGCGTCGCCTCCAGCACGCCGTCCGTGCCCCACATCGCCAACGCCCGCCCGGCGATTTCGTCGGCGACGGGTATGAGGTTGCCCCCGATGGGGACTGCCCCCATCGTGTCCTCTGCCGACACGAGCTCCTGGCCCGTGACCAAGCCGGCCCACAGCAGCTGGTTGTTCAGCGCATGGCTCGCCAGCCGACGAACCGTCCAAGGCTCGCAGTTCGTGACAATGTCCATCTGCGCGTCGTCGAGCCTGGCCACCACACCTCGGAGCTCGTCCAACGCGTACTCGAGCGTTGCCAACTGATCCATGTCTCGCTCACCCGGTGCCGGACCTACTCGCCTCGAAGCCGTGTGGCCCGCGGGGTTCGAGAGGTTGTTGTCAGCGGAGCGCCCGTCACTTTACCGGGACCGGCTTTCCGGCAGGTCAGCAAGGTGGGATCCGCGTGAGTGCGGTCAACGTGACTCAGCCGCGCGGCACCCGCCCGCTGGCAGCCGTGAATGCAATAGTCTGCGTCCACCACGCCGGATCGGCGCACCGGGCAAGGAACGCGTCGACGGAGCGATCGTCCAGCCTGCCGGAGCTCACCAGGCGGCTGCGCAACTCGGTGACCGTCTCCCGCCAGTACAAAGCCCAGGCAGAGCCACCGTTGTAGAGGGCCGTCTCTGCCGTGGCCCCAACATCCTGCAGCCCCAGCCCGGACAGCATCCCCGGCAGCCTGCGGCCGATGAAGTAGTCGATTCGCTGCTCGCGCGACCAGGCCAGCCACCCCTCCCAGAACACCCGGACCTCAGCAGGCTCGGCGACGCTGACCGGCAGGAAATCCGGCTCTATCAGCAAAATCGCCCCACCCGGCCGGGCGCTCGCAACGAGATTGGCCGCGGCAACCTCAGCATCAGCCACATGATGCAGCACGGCGCGGGCCGTTACCAGATCAAAGCCTCCCGGCCCGACCGGCCCCGCGACGATGTCGGCCTGCCGGAACTCAAGCCCCGGTCCGCCCGCGCGCGTCAGGGAAAGATCGAGATCCACACCGACCGCCTGCCCGCCGGGCGCGACCCGCCCGGCTAGCCAGGCCGACATCGAACCGTTACCACAGCCAGCTTCCAGCGTCCGCGCCCCCGACCCGATGCCCAGCCGCTCAATGTGACGCCGGTGCATCGGATCCAGCAGCCGCGACATCAGCGCCAGCCGCTGCCGCTCGCCTTCCTGATGATGATCAAGAACATATTCCGGCATGCCGCTCCCACCAGGCTCCGGCTCACCACACCGGGTCAGCAAACCGGGTCAGCAAACCACCGGCCCCCGCCCCAGGTTACGCCCCGGCAACGCCATCTGCTGCCCGGGCCAGGCCACCGCCAGCCGGCCCGGCACCCATGACCACGCATGACCGCCCGCTACCGAGAAGTCCTCATTTGCCGTCGAGCGGGTGGTTGACGCAGGGGCGGAGGCGGCGGGCCTCGCGGGCCCGCCGCTCCGCAGGAAGCCCCGCCAAGCGAGACCTGTCGGAGCAAGCACTGTTCTAGCTGCAGGACGGATTCAACGGCACGGTGGCTGCCGACAGCACGTGCAGGTAGGTGTTCAGCGCATGGGCGCAACCTAGGCTCCACTTCGCCTTCCCGAGGGAGCTGATCGCATACCCGGCGGTGACGGGCTGGTAGTTATCGGCGGCATCAACGGGGAAGTACGGGACGACGTCGACTTGGTTGTAGATCCGCCATGACACGGTGCTGAGACCGCCGTAGCGCGCAGCGAAGATGGCGTCTCCCACGCGTGGTGAGGCAAATGTCCATGCCTGTGGCTTCAGCGGCGTGTTCGCGGTCACGTCGGCGACCAGAAGCGTCGCCAGCGCGCCGCCCAGGCTGTGGCCGCACACCACCATTGGCAGCGCAGCAGGATCAAGATCGGCGGCAAGACCGTCGGCGGCCGCTTGCGCGACGTCAGTGGCGAAGGTGCCGGGCGTCGTGCTCTCCTGCTGGCCCGGAGTCATCATGCCGAAGGTGTTGTAGATATCGAAGAAGCCCTGCGCGACCTTCCCGCCGCCCGGAACCTGGGTGAACGGCACCAGATCCCAATGCAGGTCATCCCACCATTCCGTGTTCGTGGCGGTGCCGCGCAAGGCCACCACCGCGGTCTTGGGGTCACCGCCCACAGCTACGAAACCGTAGAAGACACGCGACTGCCCAGGACCCAGGAAGTCGGACATCTGGATCGTGCGCACCAGCGTGTAGCCGACGGGCATGTTCCTGATCGCGGCCGGACTGGCCTGACCGGGGTCGCTGGCATACTGATCGTAGGCGGCCTGGATGAAGGGCCCCCAGGTGACTGCCGTTGCCGGATTCATGGTGTCAGCAGGCATGCCGTGTCCTCTTTCGTTATCACTCGGGCGGGTCGGTGCGCAGGATGCTGTAGAGCACTTCGTCCCGCCACGCCCCATCGCGCCAGCGGATACCTCGCCTGACGCCCTCCCGCCTGAACCCGGTTTTCTCCAGGGCCCGCTGTTCCGCCGTGTTGCCGGCCTCGGTAGCGGCCTCGATCCGGTAGACCGTGGTGTGCGCGAACAGGTAGCGCACCACCAGCCGGTGCGTCTCCGTTCCGTACCCGTGGCCACGGGCTTCCGGAAGCAGCCCGATGCCCAGTTCCCAGCAGTGCGAGGCGGGTGCGGTTACGTGGCGCCGCCAATTCACCGCGCCGATGATCTCGTCGCGACAGATCGCGATCAAGATCCCGCCGTCCGGGCCGATGAGGCCGTTGTCCTCCCAGCCGCGCCGAAACAGCCGGGGGGCATACCATCCGAACCCCTCGAACTCGCCCGTGGCCTCGGGGTCTTGCGTCAGCTTCAGCAGGACCGGCAAGTCTTCCTCGCTCACCGGACGCAGACTCACCCGCTCGGTCATGTCCCGATCATTTCACCCGCCGGGAATCCGCGTCCTCCGCAGAAACCGCGCGGCAAGCTCGCCGGGCCCAGCAGGCGCCCAGTCCAGCGTGGGCGGCAGGGACCCCTCGAAGGTCAGCAGCCAGCGCTTGATCTCGATGCCCGTCCCGCCGCTGTAACCGCCAAGCCCGTCAGCGGCCACCACCCGGTGGCACGGAACGATCAGCGGATACGGATTGAACCCCATCAGCTGGCCGATAGCCCGGGCTGGCAGGGACAAACCGGGCGCGCAGGCCTCGGCAAGCCGGGCCAGTGCCCCGTAGGTGACCGTCTCACCGAACGCCACCGCGTTGAAAAGGGTACCGAGTACCTGAAGCTGCAGGCGCGACGCGCCGGTCCAGTCAAGCGGCACCTCGAAGACCCGGCGCCCCCCGGAAAAGTACTCTCCTAGCTGCCGGCCGGCCTCGACCGCCAGGTCGGCCCTGGTCGCCTGCCCGGTCGGGGACTCCTGCCCGGCCGGACCGTTCACCTGCTGTGGCGTCGGCCCGAACCGGACGCTGGCCACGCCCGATTCGCTACAGGCCACCGAGACCTGCCCGACGGGTGTTTCGAGCGTTGTCCAGGCGAGGGAGGTCATCAGCCCATTCTGGCTCAACCGCCGACCGCAAACTGTCGGCGGCCGGCGGTAGAAATCGGCTAGCGAATTACCGGACCGAAGGAGACGGCTATGGCGGAGAACGTTGCAGACGCAGTCGAGGCCGAGCTCGCCGAGCTGTCTCGGCAGTTAACCCAGCCGGGGGAGTACGAGTGCCTGCGCTGCTTCCTGCTGCGGATGATCAGCGAGTTCGGCTGTGACGGCACGTACCGATGGACGGTCCGCTGGCGCGACGCAAGGGCGCCGCAGGCCCGCGGCCTGGTGACTCGCATGCGGCGGCGGGGTTCCTGCTGCTGTGACTGCGAGGTACTCATGAACGTATTTCCGTCCTACCCGCCCACCAGCGATCTGCTGCCATGTGCCGGAGTACCGCGGGCCGGGTCTGCGATGCCCTGCGATCTCGGGTCGCTGCGCAGGAGCGCTTGAGTCAACCCGGCCCGGTCTCCAGCTTCAGGCATCGCCTTTCTCGATGAGCCGCAGCAGTGCCTTGGCGATCGGCAAGGCGGTGAGCTGCACCTGCCAGGCGCGGGCGCCAAACCCGGCCAGGTCCGCGCTTACCGTCTCTGGGCTGAGCGCTTCGGGCGGCTGCCAGGCGAGCCTGCGCACTGCGTCAGGCGGCAGCAGGTTCTCGGTCGGCAAGTGATGCTCGTCGGCCAGAGCGGCGACGACCGCGCGGGCCGCGGCAAGCCGCCGCGCGGCCGCCGGATCCCGCTCTGGCCAGCGGTGCGCGGGCGGCGGTCCGTCGCTCGGTGCTGCCGACGCTTGCGGCAAGGCTTGCTCCGCCTGGGCCCTGGCGCGGCTGGCGGCCCGCTGCCATTCAACCGCATGGCGCCGCGCACCGCGCCCGGCGAAGCCAGCGACGCCGGTGAGATCGGCGGCACCGCCGGGCAATGCCCTGGCGGCCTCGACAATGGCGGAATCAGGAAGCACGCGCGTCGGCGATAGATCGCGCCGCCGGGCGATCTTGTCCCGCTCCAGCCAGAGCTCGCGGACGATAGCGAGGCCGCGGCGGCTGCGGACCCGGTGAATGCCGGAGGTACGGCGCCACGGTTCGGCTCGCGGGCCAGGCGGTTCGGCGGCCAGCACGGCCGCGAATTCCTGGCGTGCCCACTCGGTCTTGCCCTGCGCCGCAAGCTGCTCGGCCAGGGCATCGCGCAGCTCCACCAGTACCTCGACATCGAGGGCGGCGTAGCGCAGCCACTCGTCAGGTAGCGGCCGCGTGGACCAGTCCGCCGCGGAGTGGCTCTTCTCCAGGGCCAGCCCGAGCACGGCCTCGACAAGGGTTCCAAGGCCGACCCTCGGATATCCAAGCAGCCGCCCGGCCAGTTCAGTGTCGAACAGCAGCCGCGGCCGGTAGCCGATCTCGGCGAGGCAGGGCAGGTCCTGGGAGGCGGCGTGCAGGACCGCCTCCGTACCTGCCAGGGCCGCGTCGACGGCGGAAAGGTCAGGGCACGCGACCGGGTCGATGAGTACGGTTCCGGCGCCGCGGCGACGGAACTGCACGAGGAAGGCCCGGTGCCCGTAGCGGAAACCTGAGGCGCGTTCCGCATCCACGGCCACCGGGCCGTCGCCTGCGGCGAGCGCGCGGACCGCGCTGGCCAGGGCTCGCTCGGTCACGACCAGCGCGGGCATGCCGTCCCTTGGTTCAAGCAGCGGCACCGGGACGCTGTCTTCGGCTGGCCGATCCGGCTCAGTGCCTGCGGGCTCAGTGCCTGCGGGCTCAGTGCCTGCCGGCTCAGTGCCTGCCGGCTCAGTGCCTGCCTGATCGGGGTGTGCCCGATCGGGATGCCGTGGTTTCGCTGGCGCTGGGTCTGGCCCGCGCGGCGTCACTGCGGCCGCCGACGGCGTGGCGGCCGCAGCGCGCTCACCCCAGCGGCCGATGGCGGGAGGCCGGATGCGGTGCACAGGGCGTCGCACCAGGCCGCAACATGCCCGTCTATATCGGGCTTGCCGGAATCGGGACCGCCCGGTGACCACGAAGCCCGGAGCTCGAACTCGGTGGCCACCGGCTCATCCCGCTTGACGCCGAACCCCTCAGTTACCACCCTGGTGACGGTACCGCTGGTCTGCCGATAGCCAGCGGTCCTGGCGTCCAGCGCCTCCGTCAGCCAGCTCCAGCCGACCTGGCCGATCAGCGGATCGGCAGCGATCTCCGGCTCGAGATCGGCGCGGATGTAGGCGATGATCCGCAGCGGGCCCGCCCAGCCGGGCTGGCCAGCCGGATCATACAACAGGACGAACCGGCCCCAGCCGATCTCGGCATCGGACTCCTGCACGGTGGCCGCGACAGCGGCGGCGTAAGGCGCCAGCTTGCGCGGCGGCGGCTCACCGTCGAAAGCGAGCTCGGGGCGAACCAGCCGCTGGGCGGCTATCCCAGCCTCAAGAGCGGCTACCGCGGAGCGGAAGGTAGCCGCGGCGCCGGGATCTTCTCCTTCTACTGGCCCGCTGGCAGGCCTCATGGTCCGAGCATGGCGCACGGGCGTGAGTCTGTCATGCGACCAGGCGGCGCAGCCGCTTCGCCTCGGCCTGCTCCCGCAGGTAGGGAACGAAGCCAATCAGCAAGGCTGCGCCGCAGTCGGCGCAGAAGCGCTCAGGGCAGCGCCCGTCAGGAGAATCCGGGCAGCCGCCATCGCGCGGGTGGTGCCGCTCGAAAGGCTGGTCCTGGCCGCAGTCAGGGCAATGCCGGATCATTTCGATCATCCGCGACCCTCCTCGCCGTTCAAGCCGCCGCCGATGCACCCCAGAGCTGGCGCTCGGGCGCCGGGTACAGCACGATGCTGACATGCCGGGCACGCCACGGCGTGGATCTACTGCGGCGTGTCACGGCGGTGTTTCGGCGCGAGTGCGTACCCGGGGCCGGCGGGGCCTGTGAGACGATCATTGGCGTGAACCCGCAGCCGGAGGAGTCCGCTTTCGTCCGCGCCTGCCGCAGGCAGCCGGTCAGCCACACGCCCGTATGGTTCATGCGGCAGGCAGGCCGTTCGCTGCCCGAGTACCGGGCGGCCAGGGCCGGGATATCGATGCTCGAGGCGTGCCGCACGCCCGGGCTGATCATCGAGTTCACTCTGCAGCCGCTGCGGCGGTATGCGGTGGACGCCGCCATCCTGTTCAGCGACATCGTGGTGCCGCTGCAAGCGGTGGGGGTCGGTGTTGACATCCGCCCTGGGGTGGGGCCGGTGGTCGAGCAGCCGATCCGGACCCGTGAGGATCTGCAGCGGCTGCGCGCCCTGGAGCCGGATGACGTCCCGTTCGTGACCGAGGCAGTGCGGTCGGTGGTGGCCGAGCTTGGTGCCAAGCCGCTGATCGGCTTCGCGGGCGGCCCGTTCACCCTCGCGTCCTACCTGGTCGAGGGCGGCCCCTCGAAGAGCTTCGACACGACGAAGTCGCTGATGTACGGCGACCCGCCGCTGTGGAGCGCCCTGCTCGGCAGGCTGGCCGAGATAACGATCTCGTTCCTGCAGGTGCAGGTCGCGGCCGGGGCGGCCGCTGTCCAGCTGTTCGACTCCTGGGCCGGAGTGGTCAGCCCGGCGGACTACCGTCGGTCAGTTCTGCCGCACTCGGCCCGCATTTTCGGCGCCCTGGCTTCCTCTGGCGTACCCCGGATCCATTTCGGGGTCGGCACCGGCGAGCTGCTTGGGCTGATGGGCGAGGCCGGCGCGGACGTTGTCGGCGTGGACTGGCGGGTGCCGCTTGATGAGGCGGTGCGGCGGGTGGAGCCAGGCAAGGCGCTGCAGGGCAACCTCGATCCGGCGATCCTGCTCGCTCCCTGGGAGGTGATCGAGCAGCGCGCCACCGAAGTCCTTGAAGCTGGCCGCACCGCCGAGGGACACGTGTTCAACCTGGGTCACGGGGTGCTGCCGCAGACCGATCCTGACGTGCTGGCCAGACTCACTGACCTGGTGCACTCCGCCCCTGCCCGGCTCGCGCGCTAGCCGCCGTCCGCCGGATGGCAGGCGCGGGCGCCGTAGCGAGGCGGCGCTCGTGCTCGGCTAACTCCAGAGCCGGCCCCGGGGCGCCGGTCCTTCGCGGTCAGCCGAACCGGGGAGCTGAAGCTATCCGGCAGTGGTCGGCCGGGATCGGCGGCGCAGCAGGCGCCGTCGGCCGACGTAGCCGATGCCGCCCGCCAGCGCGACTATCACAGCGAACGGAAGCGCCGTGCCGACCGCACTGAGCAGCCAGTTTGTCGCGTGCCGCAGCCCGCGCCAGCCAGCGGACAGGCCGCTGACGAAGCCGTGCTCCTGCTTTCTCTTAACGGCAGCCCGGTGCTGACCTACCAGCAGCAGCGAGACAGTCGCGAATGTGGTCTCATGCGCCAGCGCCCGCTGCTGGGCCAGTAGCGCCTCTAGATCTGACTCCTGCGAGTTGATCTGGTCCTGAACGCCAAGCAGGTCGCTGACCGAGCCGGCCCGCCTCAGCAGCGCGCGCAGTTGCACGATCGCGGCCTGAGCGGACGCGACCCGGCTGGTCACGTCGGCGACCTGCTGGGTCACGTCCTGCGCCTGCTGGCTCAGCGACGTCGGGGTACCAAGCTCGGTGCGGAGCCTGCCGAGCACGGCCGGGTACGCCGTCACCGGGATCTTCAGCTGCAGGCTGGCGGATGAGACCTGCCGCTGGCCGGGCTGACCCGACTCCCGCTCGTCGGCCGTGTAGCCGCCAGCTCCGGACACGATGCCGGCCGCCCGCTGCGCCTCGCCGGGTACGTTGCCGGTCCGCACGGTCAGACTGGCGGTGTAGACGATGCTCTGGGCGGACAGCAGGCGGGAAGGCTCGACGGTCGTCTCGCCGAGATTTACGGCTGCCGGGGCGGGTACGGAGCCGGCCGCTCCGACCGACGCTCCGGCCAGCGGGCTGTGAGCGGTCCCTGCGCTGGACCCGGCGAGGCTGCCGGAGCTGGAATCCGGGGCGCTGCCCTGCGAACAGCCGGCCAGCAGCACCGCGGCTGCGAAAATGGCAGCGGCGCAGCAGAGCGTTGCGGTGCGCGGCCGCCGACGGGGTACAGGAACGTTCGTCATGTCGGTCATGCATCTAGGGGTCATGCAGCTCAGGGTCATACAGCTCAGATGCGGGCCGGCCGGTGGCCGGTTCCGCAGCACAGGTAACAATGCGGGCACGGCGATAGTCGGGACCAGGACCAAGCTGTGCAGCTGGTCTACGGAAGAGTGAGGGGATGACAACTCCGGCCGGGCACCCGGTGATCGCGATCGTGGGCGGCGGCATCGCCGGGCTGGCCGCCGCGTTCTTCCTCTCCGGCAGCGACGCTGAGGTGATCGTGCTCGAGGGCTCGCGGCGGCTCGGCGGCAAGCTGGCCGTATCCGAGATCGCCGGGATCGCCGTCGATGAAGGGGCCGAGGCGCTGCTGGCCAGGCGCCCCGAGGGTACCGGCCTGATCGGCGCCGTCGGCCTCGATCGGCAGCTCGTGCAGCCGGGCACCACGGCGGCCGCCATCTGGACCCGTGGCCAGCTGCGCCCGCTGCCCAGGCGGCAGTTCCTCGGCGTGCCCGCCGACCTGGATGAGCTCGGCCGTTCGGAGATCCTTTCCGCGGCGGGCCTGGCCAGGGCGCGAGCCGAGGCGGATCTTCCGGCCACGGCTAGGACCGGCGACGTCAGCGTGGCTGGTTACGTCGGGGCCAGGTTCGGTCAGGAACTCGTGGACCGCCTGGTGGACCCGCTGCTCGGCGGGATCTATGCCGGCCGTTCCGACCAGCTGTCGTTCGAGGCGACCATGCCCGGCCTGGCGAACGCCTCCCGGTCTCACCGCACGCTGGCCGGGGCGGCGCGCTCGCTGCTGCCAGTTCCAGCGCCGCTACCCGCCCCGGCGAATGGCGCCGGCGCCGGGCCGTCTGCCGCCGCCGGGCCCGCTCCGTCGACCGCCCCGGTCTTCACTACCTTGGCGGGTGGCTTGGGGACGCTGCCCGCGGCAGTGGCGGCCAGGTCCGGCGCCGCGGTGCGAACCGGTGCGATGACCCGTGAGCTGGCCCGCACCCCGGGCGGATGGCGGCTCACGATCGGCGCGGCCAGCGCCCCTGAGCAGCTGGCCGCCGACGCGGTGATCCTGGCGCTGCCCGCCAGTCCGGCCAGCAGGCTGCTGGCCGCCACGAGCCCCGCCACCGCTGCCGCGCTTGGCGAGATCGGCTACGCGAGCATGGCGATCGTCACGCTCGCCTATCCGCGGGCCGCGTTCCCCAGCCTGCCGGAGCGCAGCGGCTGCCTGGTGCCCGCGGTCGACAGCCGCGCGGTGAAGGCCGTGACCTTCAGCACCGTCAAGTGGCCGCACCTGCGGGCGGCGGGCCCCCCCGTGGTGGTGGTCAGGTGCTCGGTCGGCAGGGTGGGGGAGGAGGCGCTGCTGCAGCGCGACGACGGTGAGCTTGCCGCGATCGCGGGCGCTGAGCTTGCCGCGGCCACCGGGGTGCGCGGCGCGCCGATCGATACCAGGGTCAGCAGGTGGGGCGGCGGGCTGCCGCAGTACACCGTCTGTCATCTGGAGCGGGTGGCGCGGATCAGGGCGGGCGTCGGCAGGCAACCGGGGCTCGCGGTGTGCGGCGCCGCCTATGACGGCATCGGGATCCCGGCTTGCATCGCGTCGGCGCGGCTGGCGTCCGCACAGATCCTGGCCTACCTTGATTCGCGGCGGGACTCGTGACGTGACGGGATCTTGGCACCCGTCGCTGGAAGGTCTTCAGGTGACAAACCAGCAACCGCACCGGCGCGGGGCCGGGAAGGGAGATGGCCGGTGATCGGGATCGAGCGTGACGGCGACGTCTGGATCCTCCGGATGCGTGGCGGAGAGAACCGGTTCGACGCCGAGTCCGTCGCCGCGATCAACGAGGCACTCGACCGGGCCGGACCCGCCGAGGGACCGTCGGCGCTCGTCACCACGGGGGAAGGCAAGTTTTACTCCAACGGTCTCGATCTCGACTGGCTGGCGGCGGCCGGCCGGGACGCGACCAGCTTCGTGGCCAGCGTGCACCGGCTCCTCGGCCGCGTTATCGGCTTTCCCGCAGTCACTGTCGCGGCGGTCAACGGTCACGCCTTCGCCGCCGGCGCGATGCTCGCTACCGCCCACGACTTCGTGATCATGCGCGAGGACCGGGGCTACTGGTGCCTGCCCGAGGCCGACCTTGGCATGCCGCTGACCCCCGAGATGTTCGCCGTCGTCACGGCCAAGCTGCCGCGCCGCACCGCGCACGAGGCGATCGTCACCGGCCGCAGGTACGACGCCAGGCAAGCGCAGGCGGCAGGCATCGCTCACTGGACGGCCAGCGAGGATGAGGTGCTGACCGCTGCGGTCACGCTGGCCCGCGAGCTGGCCGCCAAGGACCGCCGCGCGCTTGCCGTGCACAAGGAGCTGCTGTACGGCGACGTGATCCGGCTCTGCGGTGCCGGACTGCCTGGTGGACAATGAGGGCATGGCTGGGACCGAGAAGAGTGAGCCGCGAGTGGCCGCAGAGCGGCCGAAGGCAGCGCAGGGGCCGAAGGCGGTGCAGCGGCCGAAGGCGCGGGAGCTGAACGAGGAGATCCGTTACACCATGTGGTCGGTGTTCCGGGTTTCGGATCCCGCCGCGCTAGACACGGCCCCATCGGCCGCGATGAGCGGCGAGGGCGGCCGCGCGGGACTGGCCGCTGAGGTCACTCAGCTATGCGAGCAGGCCGCCGACAAGGGCGTGGTCACCCGAGGCTGCTACGACGTCCAGGGCCTGCGCGCCGACGCGGACTACATGTTCTGGTGGATCGCGCCGTCCTCCGATGAGCTGCAGGACGTGTACTCGAGATTCCGCCGGACCGGCCTGGGCCGGGCCAGCGAGCCGGTGTGGTCGGCGATGGCGCTGCATCGCCCGGCTGAGTTCAACAAGAGCCACATCCCGGCGTTCCTGGCGGGCGAGGAGCCGCGCGGATTCGTCTGCGTCTACCCGTTCGTCCGATCGTATGAGTGGTACCTGCTCGACGACGGCGAGCGCCGGGCCATGCTCGCCGAGCACGGGATGATGGCCCGCGAATACCCTGACGTGCGTGCCAACACGGTGTCCTGCTTCGCCCTGAACGACTACGAGTGGATGCTCGCCTTCGAGGCCGACGAACTGCACCGGATCACCGACCTGATGCGCCACCTGCGCGGCGCTCGCGCCAGGCTGCACACCAGGGTGGAGATCCCGTTCTATACCGGGCGGCGCAAGCCGGTCCGTGAGCTGCTCGCAGCGCTGCCGTGAGGGTGCTGGCCGCCCGGGAGCAGGTCAGCGCGGAGCTGTCCGGGGCGGCCTGGAATCGCGGGCTCCTGAGGATCTCAGCCAGGCGGCGACCCGCGGCCGGGCGGCGGGCGCGTCCCTGCGGTCGCGGGGCGTCCACCTGCCGGTAACGCACAGCGCGAGCAGGGCGACGACAGCCAGGATGAGGGCCCAGGGAACCAGCTCCGTGGACAGCACGCCGCCAGTCCTCGAGAGCCATGAGGGGCGCAGGTAGAGGTAGTAGGTGCTGCCCGGAAGCTCGGCCATGGTGGCGGCGGCCGCGCGGAATAGCACGATCCAGTCCAGCCGGGTGGCCGGCATCATGGCCAGCAGCGGGAAGAGCATCGCGTCGTACCAGGGACGCTGCTGAGGCGAGACGATGAGCCAGGCCAGCGTGAGAGCCAGGGCCGGCCGGGCGGACGGCAGGCCGGGCGGCCCGGCAGGCATCCGCCAGAGGAGAACCGCGGCCAGCACCGCGAACGCGAGGATCCCCGCGGCGTCGATCCGCTGGCTGGCTGCGGACCAGTGCAGCGCCCGGGCCAGCAGCTCCCAGGGCACGTAGAAGACGGGCTGCCCGCTCGCCCGGTTGACCACAGCCGATATCGCGCCCTGGCCGGCCAGCAGATAGCTGGGGACTGCCGCGGCGGCTGTCCCGAGCACCAGCGCCGCTAGCGTGCGGGGCGACCGCCGCGCCGCCCACGCCAGGCCGGCCCCGAACAAGATGAGCGGTGCCTTGACCGCGGCCGCCGCGCCGAGCAGGGCGCCCGCCAGCAGTCCGTGGCGGGCATCGATCCTTCTCAGGGCAATCAGGGCGATGACGCCCAGGCAGGCGGCCAGCCCGTCGATGTGACCGCCGGCCAGCACCGCGAACAGCATGAGCGGGTTCACCGACCACAGCAGGTGCGCCCGCACCCGCTGGGCGCCGTCGCCGCGCAGCAGCCGGTCCAGGGCCAGCACCAGCGCCAGGTAGGCCAGCGCGTTCCACAGCTTCAGCCAGAAGATGGTCTTCGCGGCCGAGTCCCCGGCCAGCTTCGATGCCGCCCATTCGCTCGCCGTGGCAAGCGGGCCGTATACCGACGGATCGTGCTCGAAGATGACCGGCGTGATGGTCCCGATCGGATCGCCCGCGATCTTCAGGCGGAAGGGCGTCATCAGGTACGGGCTGTGTCCTAGCACTGCGATCCGCCCGTATGCCGCGTAGTCCAGCATGTCCCCGGAACCCATCGGCGCGATCACCAGCAACGCGATGACCGCCACCACCGAGCCGATGATCAGGAAGCGCGGCCGCGGCCGCCAGCCCCGCCGCGCGGCCAGCAGCCCGAGAGCCACGCCGGTGCTGCCGAGGACAGCTGCCGCCCACATCGATATGGCGACGAGGATGACCGGCGGATGGGTGTCAACGGACCACGGCGGCCAAGGTGATGCGGCGGGGAAGACCGGCTCCGCCGCCGACGGCCGCTGAGCGCCGACCGTTACGATCAGCGCGAGGCTCGCGCCGATCGCGGCCACCGCCGCGCGCCCCAGCCAGCGGTGCGCCGGCCCCAGCTGGGGCGGATCAGGCTGGGACACGCGATGCGTTGCCGGTGACTCCCTGCCGGGATGATCAATCACAAAAAATCACCATGATCCAGGACAATGACCTGGTTGCCACCCTACGCACGCCCGTGCGTCACCGAGGGGGGGACTCCATGGCGGATGTGGTTATGACCATCTGTGATGGACATAACACGTGCGGCTACCGGCAAACTGGCCGTAGCGTTATCGGATGGCCGCCAGCCGGTTATCGCCAGGATCCGTACCCGCCGCCGGGGGCCTCGAATCGGGCCCAGGACGGGAAGTGGTTCGCCACCGGCTGCTCAGTGAGCTGCTGGCTGGCCCGGTCGGCGTCGTCGAGGCAGGGGCTGGTTACGGTAAGTCGGTGCTCGCCAGGCAGTTCCAGCGGGAGCTTGGCGTCGCCACGGCATTCGTGCCGGCCGGTCCCCAGGACGATGATCCCGCCATCCTGATGGGATCCCTGCGGCGGTCCTTCGTGGCCTCGAAGCTCTCGGACCTGGCCTCAGCTACCGACGTGGGCGATCCCGCCGTCGCGGGCGAGCGGCTGCTTGATGCGTTAGCCCGGCTGCACGTGCCGCTGCTCGTCGTCCTCGACGACGCGCACCACCTCCGCCAGCCGCAGGTGGCGGCCCTCGTGCTACGGCTGGCCCGCGGGCTGCCTGCCCCGCACCGCCTGATCGTCACTGGCCGCAGGCTGGCGGACGGGCTCGAGCCGCTACGGAGGCTGCCGGCGACCGTCCACCTCGACACCAGGGCGCTTGAGTTCACCGAGCTCGAGGCCTCGGCGCTGATCGGCGGCTACCTCAGGCGGCAGCCGTCGAGCTGGGAGCTGAGTGTCCTGCTTGAGTCAACCCAGGGCTGGGCGACGGCGCTGGTCCTGGCCGCCTCATCCCAAGCGACCGTCGAGGGGATCGGTCCTGCCCGCGACCGCGGCGGCCGCCGGGAGGTGACCATCGCGCCGCTGCTTGACCCGGTCATGGCGCTGCTGCGGCCGCCGGAGCGCGCCGCCGTCACCCAGCTGGCCCACCTCCCGCTGCTGTCAGCCGACATCGCCGACGCCGTCAGCGGCGCCGATGGCACGCTGCACCGCATTCTGGCCGTAGGGCTCCCGCTGACCCAGGCGCCGACGGGGCTGACCCAGGCGCCGACCGGATGGTGGGAGATGCCCGGCCCAGTCGCCGCCTACCTGGCGTCAGGAAGTGAGCTAGCGCCCGAGACGGCGCGTGCGGCCGCCGGCGTGTACCAGCGCCACGGTGAGCTGCTGGCTGCGCTGCGGACGCTGCTGGCGGCGCGGCTGCCAGCCGATGCCGCCCGGATGCTGGCGGCGGTCGCCGTCGGTACCGTCGAGGACATCGGCTGGGCAACGCTGCGCGACGTGGTCGCCGACTTGCCGCCGGCCGCCGTGCACCAGCATCCGAGAGTCCTGCTGCACCTGGCCCGGGCCGCCGAGACCGCACATCGGGCCGACGTCAGGGGGCAGGCGCTGGCCCGTGCGGCGCGGATCGTCGACAGCCATCCGGACGGTACCGACCAGGTGTTCCGGCGGGAGGTCGACGCCGAGCGAGCCAGAGACCTCATGTGGGACGAGCGGTGCAGGGAGCAGGCCAGGGCGCTGGCCGCCTCGGTGGTGGCTAGCGCGGGCGCCGACGAGACCGCGGCCAGGGCCAGGGCACTCGACGTGCTCGGGCGCCTGGCATCATGGTTCAGCGATGATGGCGTGGACGCCGAGGCGGAGACGCTGCTGCTGGCCTCGGCCAGGCTGGCCCGCAGGGCCGGGCAGCGGACCTGGGAGGCGCAGGCGCTCGTGGCTGTCGCCATGGGCTTCTACTTCGCGCTCTGCCGTAACGACCGCGCCCTGGCCACTCTCGACGAGGTGCTCGCCCAGCTTCCCTCTTGGAGCGTTTACCGCGCGCTCGTGCAGAGCTTCAGGTCCGATGTCCTCATCGAACTGGGCCGGTTCGCCGAGGCCGAGGCGAGCATTGACGAGATCCGCGAGATCGGCCGGGCGTACCACGAGGAATGGGTGATCGCCTATGCGTCGTGGACCGAGGCGGCGCTGGCCTCCTACTCAGGCGATCGCGCGCGAACCGTCCGATCGGTGCTGGAGGCCGAAGCGCACCGCGACGAAACCCCGGTGATGAGGTCACGCTGGTGTTCTACGGCGTGACCAGCCCGGGCTCGACGGGCACCCAGCACGTGACGATCCGCACGACATCTGACCCGGTGGCCGCCACGCTGACGTACACGCTGCTGGCGCAGCGATCGGTAACTGACCCGTTCCTGCAGCTCAGCTCGTACGCCCCGGCGGCGGCCGGGGTGACCTGGTCGGTCGGCTTCGCCGCCGCTGACCGGCTGGTTTCCAGCGGTGCCGGGGACAGCTCGTCCACTGTGATCATCAAGGCGCCCTCGGGCACCAAGTTCCCGTCCGGCGGCTGTGGCGAGTACTTCTTCATCGACGCAGGCCCGGCCGGCTCGCAGGGTCCGGAGAACGGCTGCGTGAGCGCGACCGTGACCGGCTCGTCGGTCGCGATCACCGCAGGGTTCGACACCAATCCGGGAAACACGATCTTCGTGGTGATCAAGGGGGTGACCAACCCGGCGACGATGAGCTCGGCCAGCGTCTCGACCAGTGCTGACCCAGGGCTCGTGAAGCTCCCCCTGACGGGCCCGACGGCGATGACCGCCACGGACCAGCTGAGCTCGGCATCGGCCTCGGCGGCGAAGGTCCTTTACGCCGAGACCTTCCATTCGACAGGACCGCTCGTCAGCGGAACGTCCACGGTGAAGCTGGCCTCGGCTGGTGCGGTCTTTCCGCTGTGCTCGGCAAGCGGCCAGTACATCCTCGTCGACGACACGACGGGTGCCGAGGGCGTGCCCTGCCCGGTGGGCGGGAGCTCGGCCGGCCCGTCCATCACGCTCGCCGACGGCGGGCTGACCACGAAGAGCGGCGACGAGATCACGGTCCTGGCCTACGGCGTCGCCAACTCCGCCAAGAGCGGCAGCGGGACGTTCTCGGTAACGACGACGCCCTCGGCGGGCCGGGCATCGGAGCCCATCGACCTGACGGCGCAGACGTCTGTCAGCCCGCTGGTCCTCAGCCTCGTCTCATCCTCGGCGTCCGCCGCCGAGGTGGCGTTCTCGGCCACCTTCAAGGTGACGAACGGTTTCACGCCCAGCGGCGCTGGTGACGACTTCTCGACTATCGCCCTCAAGGCGGCGAGCGGGACGAAGTTCCCGGCCAGCGGGTCCGCCACGGTGTTCAACGATGCCACCGGCGCGGCGGCCGGGTCCACCGTCACCAGCTCGGGCACGAGTGCCACGGTGCTGCCCGGATCGGGCGGCAACCTGGGCGCCGGGGCGGGCGACGAGATCAGCGTCATCGTCTTCGGCGCCACCAGCCCGTCGTCGAGCGGGACCGGCACGGCCGCGGTCTCGACGACATCAGACCCGGCGGCGGCCTCCGCCGGCTACCTGGTCACCGCCAAGACCTCCGTGGTCGACGACATCGTGCAGCTGAGCTCGACCAAGGCCGGGGCGTCCGGCGTGACGTACTCGTTCACCTTCCGGACCAGCAACGGGCTCGTGACCGCCACGAACTCGGACTCAGCGATAACGGTGAGCCTGCCGCCTGGTACCGGCATGCCGCCCGGTGCGGCGGTCTCAGTCACTGACGACACGATCGGCCAGGAGTGCGGCGGCGTCTCGTCCATCAAGGGGACGACGGCGACGGTCGCGCTCAGCACCGGCAGTTGTCCGCAGGAACTCGGGGCCAAGGATGTGGTCACGCTGGTTCTCAAGGGCGTCACGAATGCGTCCAGCATGAGCGGTGCCTCGGTAGCACTGTCGACGAGTTCTGACCCGGCGCCGCTCACCACGGCCGTGCGATAGCCGCCGCGACCTGGCCGGTAGCCTGCAGCGGCTACCGGCCGGGTTTGCGGTGGGAAACCTCGTACGGGCGCCGGCTGCGTACCCGCGATCCCGCACGGTCAATGGCGTGCTGTAGCGCCGCCCTTGGCCAGGAACTCGGTAAGGCGGGCCAGGGGCCAGGTGTTGATCACGTCGTCAGGCGTGAGCCAGCCGCGCTGTGCATTGCCGACACCGTAGCGCAGGTGGTCCAGGTGGCCGGTGGAGTGCGCGTCGGTGTCGATGGAGAACTTCACGCCAGCGTCGCGAGCCGCGCGGATGTGCTCCGACGGCAGGTCCAGCCGGGCCGGGTGCGAGTTGATCTCGAGAGCCGTGCCGGTCCTCGCGCACGCGGCGAACAGCTCGGGCAGGTCCGCGTCGACGGGCGGGCGGCGGCCGATCTTGCGGGTCAGCGGGTGGCCGATGATATTCACGTGCGGGTTCTCGCAAGCGGTGATGAACCTGCGGGTCATCGCGTGTCTCGGCTGATCGAAATGAGAATGCACTGAGGCGACGCAGACGTCGAACCCGTCGAGGAACTCGGCGGGCCAGTCGACCGAACCGTCCGGGGCGATGTTGAGCTCGGTGCCGTGCAGCAGGGCCATCGCCGCGCCGCCGTCGCGCCCGGCGTCAAGCAGCGCCGCAAGCGCCTGCACCTGCTCCCGCTGCGCGAGCATCTTCTCGCTGGTCATCCGCTGCATGAACAGGTTCGGCGCGTGATCGGTAATCGCGTAGTACTCATACCCGCGGCCTTGCGCGGCCGTCACCATCTGCTCAAGCGACGCGACGCCGTCGGTGAGGTTGGTGTGCGTGTGCAGGTCACCGCGGATATCCCGGTCGGTAACCAGAACCGGCAGGGCGCCGCGGAGCGCGGCCTGGACCTCGCCGGTGTCCTCGCGCAGCGTGGGCGGCACCCAGGCCATGCCGAGCCTGGAATATACGTCCTCCTCGGTCCTTGACACGATCAGCTCCCCGGTCTCGGTGTCGAATAGGCCGTACTCCGAGAGCTTGAGCTTCTTGCGAACCGCTATCTCGCGGACCCGCACGTTGTGCGCCTGGGACCCGGTGAAGTACTGGAGGGCGGCGCCCCAGCAGTCCGGCGGCACCACCCGCAGGTCCACCTGCAGGCCCCGGGTGGTGCGGATGGATGTCTTGGCAGCACCGCGGGCGATCACCTCGGCGGTCTCAGGCAGCACGGTGAGCGCCGTCATCAGCGGTGCGCTGTCAGTAGCGGCGGCGAGAATGTCGATGTCGCCGATGGTTTCCCGCATCCGCCGCAGCGAGCCGGCATAGGTGCAGCGCGTGCAGCCAGGGACCGCGCCGATGGCGGCGACCAGGCCGGCGGCGGTATCCATGGCAACGTCCAGGTGTACCCGCTGGCCGGCCATCCGCATGACCTCGATGCCGTGCAGGATCCGGTCCTCGCTCCGCCGCCCGAAGCCCTTGAGATCCCGGAGCCTGCCTGCCTTGATCGCGTCCGTGAGCTCGGCCACCGAGCTGATTTGCAGTTCCCGGTAGAGCGCCACCGCGCGGGCGGGCCCGAGGCCGGGAATGCTGGTCAGCTCGCGCACGCCAGGCGGGATCTGCGCGCGAAGTATGTCCAGCGCCTTGATGGTGCCGGTGGCTACCGCTTCGCTGATCTTGTCCGCGATCGACTTGCCTACGCCGGGGATGAGCCGGAGTTCGGCCGCCGACAGCCGTGAGACATCGTCGGAATATCCGTCGACAGCGCGGGCCGCCTTCTCGTAGACGCGGGCCCTGAAGGCGTCACCGCCGGTGATCGCGACAAGGTCGGCGTACTCGCGGAGCAGCGCAGCGACCTGCTCGTTGGCCCTGGGCATGGCAGCATTCTGCCCGGTATCTCGGGCTTCCCGTGTCTCAGCCTCCGATGCCTCAGCCTTCCGAGGTCCTCAGCCTTCCGAGGTCCTCAGCCTTCCGAGGTCCTCAGCCTTCCGAGGTCCTCAGCCCTTCCGGGGTCCTCAGCCCTTCCGGGGTTGCTCTGCCGGCTAGTGCCTCAGCCGGCCGCCGCGAGCGCCGCCTCGATCTCGGCGCGGTGGTCGTCGGCGTGCCTGATGGCGATCTGGGCCAGACGCCGGGTCCGGCCGTCGCCTGCGTCAAGGTCTGCCGGGGCTAGCCCAGCGACAAACTCGATCAGCGCATCCCCGCTACGGTGCAGGTGCGCCACGGCCTCGGCCTGGCTGACCCGGCTTGCCGCCACGGCGTGCTCGGCGTTGTAGCCGTCGACGATGTCCGGCCCCACCGTCACCTGGTGGCCGGCAACGATCTCCCGCATCCAGAAGCCGATGTACTCGTATGAATGCGCCACATGGTCCACGACCACGCCGACCGGCCGGGCATCGCCGTCCAGCGGCGAAGTCTGCCATTCACGGGAGCTGCAGGCGCCGGCGAACCCGATCAGTCGCCGCCGCGCCGCGTCGATGGCTGCGGCGAGTTCTGCCGGGCCCTGCTTGCCGGTCATGAGCGGGTCGGTCATGAGCTGAGCGTAGCCTTATGCCGCCCGGCTGGGGGTGCGCCAGCTTTGGCGGCACCGACCCCGGCAGGATGGCGCCGGCCGCAGCGTGGGCCGCATCAGCAGCCTCGGCCGCAGCAGAGCCGACGTGGCACGGTGAGCAAGAAGCGGCAGGGCCGGTGCGGTGCCGGGCGCGGCTTGCGTTCTGCTGATCTCGCCCTGGGCCAGGTCGGATTACGTCGACAGTACCGTCATCGACCGCGAGAGCCCGGCTAGCTGGCCGCTGGCGTGCCCGGACGCGCGGGCCGGCCTGGCTGTCCGGCGGGCTCCAGCGTCAGCGAGACCGAGTTGATGCACCAGCGCTGGTCGGTGGGGACCTGATAGCCCTCGCCCTCGAACACGTGACCGAGGTGCGAGTCGCAGTTCGCGCACCGGACCTCGGTCCTGACCTGGCCGAGCGAGCGGTCCTTGAGCAGGACCACGGCATCGCTGTCGGAGGGCTGGTAGAAGCTCGGCCACCCGCAGTGCGATTCGAACTTGGCCTGCGACCTGAACAGCTCGGCCCCGCACGCCCGGCACCGGTAGACACCTTCGGTCGTGGTGTCGGTGTACTCGCCGGTAAACGGGGCCTCGGTGCCCGCCTGCCTGAGCACGTGGTACTCCTGCGGGGTGAGCCGCTGCCGCCATTCCTCGTCTGTCAGCTGCGCCTTGTCCATGCTGACGAGACTACCCGGGGCGGCCCGGGTTCCCTTAGCCTGTTGCACCGGCCCGGATCACGGAGCCGGAGCTTTACGCGCTCGCCTGCCTGCCACCGGATCGGGAGACGATGGCAGGCGTCATGTGCGCGGGACCGGACGGCCAGGGCTTCACAGCCTCCTTTCACGATCTTCGCATTGCCCGCCGTGATCAGCCCGCCGTGATCAGCCCCGCTGCGGGTTAGCCGCGGTCACCTGACCGGTCACAACAGCACTTCATGGGCCGGGGCGGCCAGATCCGCCCGACGCAGCTCGATCTCGGCTATCCGGCCCGCAGCCATGATGTCGCGCTGCATGGCGGCGATGGCATCGAGTTCAGCGGCAGGAGCCGACACCAGCAGCTTGTGCACGCTGGCCCGCATCGGCAGCCGCGCCTGCGACTTGGCCTTCCTGACCGCGGCGATCGCGGCTGACGCAGCGTCGAGCGCCGCCTCGCTGGCCGGACAGGAGGCCGCTGCGCGCAACCCGGCGGCATCCGGCCAGCCCGCCCGGTGGACCGAGCCGTCCTGCCACCACGACCACACTTCCTCGGTGACGAACGGCAGGAACGGCGCGAACAGCCGCAGCACCGCCGAGAGCGCCAGCCGGAGCGATCGCCGGGCCGAAGCCGCGGCCGCCGGGCCCTGCTCGCCGTATGCGCGGGGCTTGACGAGTTCCACGTAGTCGTCGCAGAAGAACCAGAAGAACCGCTCCGTCAGCGCCAGGGCGAGGGCGTGATCGAACCCCTCGAACGCGGCCGTGCACTGGTCGATGACGTCAGCGAGCCTGCCAAGCATCGCCCGGTCGAGTGGCTCGGCGGGGCCGGCGGGCGTCCCCGCGGGGCCGGCGGGGCCGGCGCGCGTCCCGGCGGGATCGGCCGGCGGAATCGACGCGAGCACGAACCTGCTCGCGTTAAGGATCTTGATGGCCAGCCGTCTGCCGATCTTGAGCTGGCCAGGGTCGAATGCCGTGTCAACACCGAGCCTGGCGCTGGCGGCCCAGTACCGGATCGCGTCGGTGCCGTATGCACGGTGGATCTCCACGGGCGTCACCACGTTGCCCTTGGATTTGGACATCTTCTTCCGGTCCGGGTCCAGGATCCAGCCGGAGATCGCGGCGTGCCGCCAGGGCAGGACGCCATGCTCGGCATGCGAGCGGAGCACCGTGTAGAACAGCCAGGTCCTGATGATCTCGGGTCCCTGGGGCCGCAGGTCCATCGGGAACACCCGGCGCAGCAGGTCTTCATCCGTGCTCCAGCCGCCGCCGATCTGCGGGGTCAGCGACGAGGTCGCCCAGGTGTCCATGATGTCGGGATCGCCGATGAAACCGCCAGGCACGCCGCGCTGATCCGCGGTGTAGCCGGGCGGCACGTCGGTCGCCGGATCCACCGGCAGCGCGGCATCGGCGGGCAGCACGGGCGCCGCGTAGCGCGGCGCGCCTTCGGCGTCGAGCGGGTACCAGACCGGGATCGGGACGCCGAAGTAGCGCTGTCTGCTGATCAGCCAGTCTCCGGCCAGGCCCTGCACCCAGTCCTCATAGCGGGTTCGCATGTGGTCCGGGTGCCAGGAAAGCTCGCGTCCACGGGCCAGCAGCGCCTGCCGCAGGCTCGCGTCCCGGCCGCCGTTCCTGATGTACCACTGCCGGGTAGTGACGATCTCCAGTGGCGCGTCGCCCTTCTCGTAGAACTTGACGGCGTGCGTGACCGGCTCAGGATCGCCGTGCAGCTCACCCGAGGCGCGGAGCAGATCGGTGATCTGGGACCTGGCCGCTGCCGCCGTCAGCCCGGACAGCTGGGCATAAGCGGCAAGCCCGGCGGCGCTGGTGATGCCAGTGGGCGGCTCGGTGAGCAGCCTGCCGTCCCTGCCGATCACCGGGCGGGTTTCCAGAGCCAGATCCCGCCACCACGTCACGTCGGTCGGGTCGCCGAATGTGCAGACCATGGCCATGCCGGTGCCCTTGGCCGGATCGGCCAGCTGGTGCGCGAGCACCGGCACCCGGGTGTCGAACAGCGGCGTGCGCGCGGTCGTCCCGATCAGGCCGGCATACCGCTCATCATGGGGATGCGCGACCAGCGCCACGCAGGCGGATAGCAGTTCCGGCCTGGTCGTGGCCACCAGCACCGTATCGGCTGGCACGGTGTCGGCTGGCACGGTGTCGGCTGGCGCGGTGTCGGCGCCCGATGGCCCGCGCTCGACGCCGAACGCGATGCGGTAGTAGGCACCGCTGACTTCCCGCTCCTCGATGTCCGCCAGGGACACGGCCGTCTTGAAGGTCGGGTCCCACAGCGTCGGCCCCTCGGCGAGGTAGGCCTCGCCGCGGGCCAGGTTGCGCAGGAATGCGCGCTGGGAGATCATTCCCGGGCGGTCCTCGACAGTGCGGTAGGCCATGCTCCAGTCAACGGACAGGCCCAGCTGCCGCCAGACCTCCTCATACGCCCGCTCGTCCAGGCCGGTCAGCTGACGGCAGAGCTCGATGAAGTTGCGCCGGGAGACGGGGATCTGCTCACCAGCTGCGGCGGGCCGGCCGCCCGGCCTGCTGGCAGGCCTGAACTCCGGGTCGTAACGGAGCGCAGGGTCGCACCGCACGCCAAAGTAGTTCTGCACCCGGCGCTCGGTGGGCAGCCCGTTGTCGTCCCAGCCGACCGGGTAGAAGACCTCTTTGCCGCGCATCCGCCAGAACCGGGCGACGATGTCGGTATGGGTGTAAGAGAAGACGTGCCCGACGTGCAGCGATCCGCTGGCGGTCAGCGGGGGAGTGTCGATGGCAAAGACGTCGGCACGGCTCTTGGTCCGGTCAAACTTGTACTACACGCTCCTGCGCCCAGCGACGTGCCCAGCTGTCCTCGAGGCCGTCGAGAGCGGGCTTGTCCGGCACGGCGCGGGCAGGATGCCCGTCCGGTGCGCCGTCGGGTCGGGAATCAGGGTTCATGGCATCGATGGTAACGCCAAATCCGGTTCAGCGGTCCTGCGGCGGGTCAGCGTGGCACCCCCGCGCGCATGGTAGCGGGGCGGCATCGACCGGGCAGGGCCGCCTCGTAGGGTGAGAGCCATGGAAATGCGCGTACTTGGCCGCACCGGCGTGCGGGTGAGCCCCCTCTGCCTGGGCGCGATGATGTTCGGAGCCTGGGGAAACCCCGACCACGACGAGTCGGTCCTGATCATCCACAAGGCGCTGGAGGCGGGCATCAACTTCATTGACACCGCCGACGTATATTCGGGCGGCGAGTCTGAGGAGATCGTCGGGAAGGCGCTCGCCGCTAGACGCCGCGACACTGTCGTGCTCGCCACCAAAGCCCACGCCAGGATGGGCGACGACGTAAATGCGCAGGGAAACTCGCGTCGCTGGGTCATCAGCGAGTGCGAGAGCAGCCTGCGCAGGCTCGGCACCGACTACATCGACCTGTACCAGATCCACCGGCCCGACCCGGCGGCCGACATCGACGAAACCCTGGGCGCCCTCACCGACCTGATCAGGGCGGGAAAGGTCCGCTATGCGGGCAGCTCGACCTTCCCGCCAGCGCAGATCGTTGAGGCCCAGTGGACAGCCCAGCGGCGCGGGCGGGAACGGTTTGTCTGTGAGCAGCCGCCTTACTCGATCCTGGTCCGTGGCGTCGAGGCCGAAGTGCTGCCGGTCTGCCAGCAGTACGGAATGGGCGTGATCCCATGGAGCCCGCTGGCGAGCGGCTGGCTATCCGGCCGGTACCGGAAGGACAGCGAGCTGCCGACCAGCGGCAGGGCGGAGCGGATCCCGCAGCGATTCGACATGAACCTGCCAGGAAACCAGGCGAAGCTGGAGGCCGCCGAGCAGCTGGCCAGGCTGGCCGATGAGGCCGACCTGTCGCTGATCCACCTGGCGCTGGCCTTTGTGACCAGCCATCCCGCGGTTACCTCGGCGATCATCGGCCCGCGGACCATGGAGCACCTGGAAAGCCAGCTTGGTGCCGCCGACGTGGTACTTGAGCCCGCGATCCTGGACCGGATCGACGAGATCGTGGCGCCGGGCACCAACCTTAACCCGCCCGACCGCGGCTATGAACCGCCTGCACTCACCGACCCGTCGCTGCGCCGCCGCTGAGCGACTCGGGGCTCACGGACTCGGGGCTCACCGACTCGGGCTGACCGACTCGCGGCTCACTTGTCGCGCTTCCAGTGCGGGCGCCCGAACATCCGGCCGATCACGTCGTGCAGGGAGCCGCCGCTGTAGTCGAGGGCGTCCACGTGATAAACCGGAGGGCCGTCCGGCGCCTTCAGATTCGCTGCCTCGGCGTCGGTGATACTGCACTTGATGTAGCTGCGAGTGATCTTCTCGACCCGATCGGGGTCAACGAACCGCAGGCCGTCCTGGGTATGGACCACGATGCCATCGAACAGATCGAGCTGCGGCACCTCAAGCACATGCTCCAGCTTGCCGATCTCGCGCCCGCTGGCAGAAAGCACTCGCGATCCGTGGACCGCTGCCTGGTAGGAAACGGCCGTATCGTCGTCCATGTCGGCTCCGCTCCGCGGAAGGTTCAGGTAGTGATGGCTCCGGAGATCAACCTAGTAGACCCCGACACCTACCGCCGCGGTGGCGCCCCGCACGATCAGTTCGCCTGGCTGCGCGAGCACGCTCCGGTCTTCTGGCACGCCGACGGCGGCGGTGCTGGGTGGCCCGGCTTCTGGGCGATCACCAGGCATGCTGACATCGGGCACATCTCCCGGCGCCCGGAGATCTTTTCTTCCGCGCGCCGCCTGGTGACGCTGGAGGAGAGCTCAGACGCGGCGATCGAGGTGCAGCGGCTGCTGATGCTTAACATGGATCCGCCACGGCACACCCGGCAGCGCAGTTTCGTGCGCCACGAGTTCACGCGGCGGCTGATCGGAAGGCTGGAGCGCCGCGTCAGAGATATCTGCGAAGCGCTGATCGACGAGGTAGTGCCCCGCGGCGAGGCGGACTTCGTCACCGACATCGCAGCGCCACTGCCTCTCTATGTGATCTGCGAACTGGTCGGCGCCCCGCCGGAGGATCGGAACCGGATCTTCGAGCTGTCGAACCGGCTGGCGGGCTTCGACGACCCCGAGTACCGGGCCTCACGCGACGACGGGATGCGGGCCGCCGCCGAGATCTACGCCTACGCGGGCGAGCTTGCCGAACGGCGCCGTGCGCAGCCTGCCGACGACATCGTCACCCGGCTGCTGCGGCCCGACGACACTGGTCAGGTGCTGACGGCCCAGGAGTTCGACCTGTTCTTCCTCTTGCTGACCGTGGCAGGCAACGAGACCACCCGCAACGCGGCATCTGGAGGCATGCTCGCGTTCTTCGAGAGCCCCGGGCAATGGCGGCGGCTGCTTGCGGATCCGGCCCTGGTCCCGGCCGCGGCCGAGGAGATCGTCCGCTGGGTGAGCCCGGTGAACCTGTTCAGGCGAACGGCTACATGCGATACCGAGGTGGGCGGCCAGCGAATCGCCGAGGGCGAGAAGATCGTACTTTTCTACTCCTCAGCCAACCGGGACTCCGGCGTTTTCGCCGCCCCGTTCACGTTCGACATCGGCCGCGAGCCCAATCCGCATGTCGGTTACGGTGGCGGCGGCCCGCACTTCTGCCTGGGCCGCCATCTGGCTGCCCTCGAGCTCCGGGTGCTGCTGGAGGCAGTGGCTGAGCGGATGCCGGACATTGAGCCTCGCGGCGAGGTCAGCAGGCTCCGATCCAGCCTCATCAACGGGATTAAGCACATGCCGGTGCGGTTCGCTCCGTCGGTTGCCCGGGCCTGAGCCGTAAGATGCGGTGCGGCTGCAGGTAGCCGCTCGACGATATGCCGGACTCGGCTAAGTCACATAGCATGCCGGATGAGCCGCGCCGGACGCAGTGCGACTGCGGCGCGGGAACCAGTTGATTCCCCGGCACGTCGAACGTCTGCCGGGCACGTCGGGCCGTCGGCAGCCGTTGCACGTGCGTACTGGGTCACGGTCAGTTCGAGATAGCTGCGGAGGTGCGGGGTTGGGACTGACGAGCCCGGCGCTCGTGGGAGTGCTGGCGGTGGCGGTCATCACGGCGCTGGCCGCGACGCTGTGGTGGTGGCCCAAGCTCGCGGTCCCCGGACTGCGTGCCGTGGCGCTGCGGATCGTCGCAATCGCCGCGCTCCAGGCAAGTGTGCTCGGCCTTATCTTCGTCGTTGTCAACCGGTCGGCAGAGTTCTATTCGTCGTGGTCAGATCTGTTCGGGACGGAGAACGCCAGCGCCGCGATCGTCGCCGTAGGTTCCGGGCCGAGCCCGACCGCCGTGCCTCTCAAGGTCATCTCGAGCACGCCGGTCTCGGTCCCGGGCCGGCGCAAGGCCGCTGGCGGCAGGCTCCAGGCCGTCCAGCTCCACGGGCAGCTATCTGGGCTGGCCGCGCCGGGATATGTGTACCTGCCAGCGCAGTACCCCCGGGCGGGCCGGCCGGCGAAGCCGCTGCCAGTCGACGTGGTGATATCCGATCGGATAGGGAGCCAGGGCGCTGTCTACAGCGCGGGGCAGGTGGCCGCCACCGCTGCGGGCCAGATCGCGGCGGGACGGCTCAGGCCGGTCATCATCGTCATGCTGCCAGCGACGGTGGGCGGCCGGGCGGGCGCCGCCGACCTGGGCTGCCTGGACGTGCCTGGCGGCGCGCAGGCGGCCACCTTCTTCTCCCAGGACCTCCCGCAGGCCATGGAGTCGGCCTATCAGGTTGTCAGCGGGCCAGCAGGGTGGGCCCTGCTGGGGGACTCCTCCGGCGGGTATTGCGCGGTGCAGCTCGCTATGTCGAGCTCGCAGGTCTTCTCCGTGGCGGTGGCGCCGCCGGCTGACTACGCCGCACCGCCCGGCCCCGGGGAATTCGGCGGCAGCGCGCAGATCCGGACCCAGGACGATCTGCTCTGGCGGCTGCAGCATCAGCCGATGCAGCCGATCTCGGTGCTCTTCACGGGTCCTGGGCAGGCGCGGTCGTTCCTTTCTCTGGTGCGCCCGCCGATGCACGCGGGCTCGATGACCGTTGCGGCTGGCAAATGGCCGCTCGGTCCGGTCCTTGACTGGATCGGCCGCACGATAGGCCCGCAATCATGACCATGGAGTGCAGCGCATGGGACTGACCAGTGGCTCGTTCATCACGGTGCTGGCGATCGCCGCTCTCGGCATGCTCGCAGCTACCATCTGGCTGTGGCCGCGGGTGGCCGGCCGACGGGTGCGCGACTTCAGTGCCAGGATCGGCCTGCTTCTTGTCTGCCAGGCCCTCGTCATCGCGGCGTTCCTCGCCTTCATCAACAGCTACTTCTCGTTCTTCGGCTCCTGGTCCGAGCTTTTCGGGACTGGCGCGCCGATGGCGGTCCAGTTCATCAGGCCCGGCGTCAGCGCCAAGCCGCTCGTCGTGACCGCTACCGACCTGGGCCCGGTACCTGGCGGCTCCGTGCTGCCCGTGCAGGCAGACGGCGCCATCGCCAGCAAGCCGCCCGGCAAGCCACCGGTGATCGTCTGGCCGGGCCGGTCCAGACAGCATCCGTCCAGCGGCCCGCGTCCCTCGGGCGGCCCGCGCCCGGCCGGTCGCCCCGCCCGCGGGCTGGGTTCCGCCGCCGGGCAGGTGCCAAATAAGGGGCAGGTGCCAAATAAGAAGGGGCGGCCAGGCGTACCGCGGCGGCCGGGCAAACCCCGCGTGACCCGCACCCTCAATAGGCACAACGCCGCAGCGGTCAACGGCGAGGTACTCCAGGTAGCGATCAACGGCCAGCGATCCGGCATCGCGGTGTCCCGGGACTACCTCTACCTGCCACCGCAGTACTTCCAGCGCGCGTACGCAAAGGCCAGGTTCCCCGTTGTGCTGGCGCTGACCGGATACCCCAACGAGCCGTGGAGCATCGTCAAGAGGCTTGCCCTGCCTGCTACGGCCGCGCGCCTGGTCGCCGCGAGGCGGATCAAGCCAGCGATCTACCTCATGATGAACGTGTCGCCAGCATTGCCGCGCGACACCGAGTGCACCAACGTGCCGGCCGGCATGCAGGTGCAGACGTTCTTCGACACCGATGTTCCGCTGGCGATGGAGCACACATTCCGCGTCCAGACCGGCCGGGCCGGCTGGGCCGCCCTCGGCTACTCCACCGGCGGCTACTGCGCGACCAAGCTCGCCATGATGGACCCGGGCCAGTTCTCGGCCGCTGTCTCCATGGCCGGCTATTACAACGCGATCAAGGACCGAACGACAGGCGACCTCTACGGCGGCAGTTCCGGCTACCAGAACGAGAACGACTTGTTCTGGCGGCTGACCCACCTGCCCGCCCCGCCGGTCTCGGTGCTGGTCACCTCGAGCCGGGTCGGCGAACGGACCTATCCGGGTACGCTCGCCTTCCTCCGGCTGATCCACGCGCCGATGAGCGGGTACTCCCTGATCCTGCCGCAGGGCGGTCACAACTACGGCACCTGGGACCGTGAGCTGCCGCAATGCCTGGAGTGGCTGAGCAAGCGGCTGACCCCGGCCGCCCCGCAGCCATCCCTGGCCGTCCAGCGCAGCTGAACCGCCGCACCGTCCAGCGCGGCTGAACCACCCGCGGGGTGTGCGACACGAATGTAGGCGTGCCTGCTGGTGCGCAGGTCACGTGCCTAAGGCTGAGTGCAGCTCACACTCAGATTAAAAGGCCGACCACTTCCGACCACTTCCCCACCTCCGGCTGCGCCAGGTCAGCTGTCCGCGCGGAAGAGCCGCGATGCGTTGCCGCCCAGGAAGAGGTCTCGGGTCTCGTCGTCGAGGGCAAGCTCGCCGAGGCGCCTCAGGGCCTGCGCCGGGGTGATCATCGGGTAGTTGGAGCCGAAGAGGACCTTACGCCTGCCGTGCCCGCGCATGTACTCGACGAGCTCGGCCGGGTAGCGGTGCGCCACGTG
>Ga0187879_10000332_pt1 | contig 31593 bp, 33 predicted proteins | sample June2016WEW_19_1_FD_132423 | JGI IMG/M metagenome (GOLD analysis project Ga0187879, IMG submission 132423) | Peatland microbial communities from SPRUCE experiment site at the Marcell Experimental Forest, Minnesota, USA - June2016WEW_19_10 | ecosystem: Environmental > Terrestrial > Soil >... | reverse complement strand
TCCTTTGATTCACCCCCTACGTTCTGCAGTTTTTAGCAGGATTGTAGCGGGCAGCTACGGTGGGTCAATTTTGGACGCCGATTTTCCTCAAAGGTGGGTCATTATTGCATGCCGGTTAACAAGAGGTACAGCAAACGGAAGCCCTCCCGACCGAACTGCCGTTTTAGGCCAAGAATATGCTTCACGAGCTGAGCGGGGTGCAAATGAGCGAACTGTTGATCTTCAGGGGATATGCAATTAGCAAAACGCAGTAAATTGGGAATGTCTGCCCAGAGATTATCAAGGCCGAGGTACTTTGCTTTGAGTCCGCCGTGCTTGTGACCACCGTATGCCTCAGAGAACTTGCACTCGACGGCAAACCTCTTGATTCTTGATGATCGCGCGTTGTCGATGACCACGTCGATATTCGGGTGATGAGCAAATGCATTGTCGATTGGATGCTTCTTCTCAAAATGTATGTCATCTGACACCTGCGAATCCCTACGACAAAGGCCGCAGTAAGATGCAATCACTGGGACGGCTTTTATCGATTTCCAGTATTGGAAAACGTTGACGCCAAGCGCTGAGGAAGAATGCACTGCCTGCATTTTACCGGGGAACTCGGCCGAACCGAGCTCGCCGCCATCCCCAGCGGCGAATGACTTCCGCACCTCTGGCAAGAGTGGTTGAAATAAGTTCTGATCCAACTCGGAGGTGTAAGCAGGTCGTCCGCGTGCGCCCTTGCTTCCAACCAAGGTTAGACCGTAATTGGCCGCCCACGCCGTTTGCTTCGCCAAAATGTATTCGTATCCGTTCATCTTCATCCGCTCCGAGCGATAAGGCTGAGTAGTAGCGACCCAAAGTGCTCCTGGAACAGTCTACATTGTCGAACGCTGGAGTCAAGCCCGGATTATCCCTTTCAAGAGATTTGCCACTACGGAAAATTCTGCTCAAGCCGTGGTGCATAACGACAATGATACTGATATGTTAATCAAGTAAGCCGATGTGGATTCAAAAAGCCGTATGATTCAACGGGCTGTTAAGAGGGATACGATCAATTCATTTCTGCCGCCATCACCGCCAGGGCCACTGCGTCAAACATATTCTGGTGGAATCGCTCTTTCCAGGCCCGGTCCTGAGTGAGATAGACTTTCAGTTCCGGGAATATCGATACAATCACCGTCGCCACTTGAAACTTGCTGGCCCAGCCGTTGCCGCAGATAAATTTCTTTAACGTATTCGGGGCAAAGGCAATGACTTTGAGTCCTTTTCTCCTGCCGATAGCCCGGATTTCATCGGCGAAGACATTGAGCAAGGCAGAGCTCCTGTTATTGGCAAAAAAGGTTTTTTCGACCACGAGCACCCTCGGCTTCAAATCGTTAAAGAGTCTCAGGATGGCTTTTCTTCCTTCCCTCAGAGTCTCATGAGGCGTTTCCTGTTTTTTGATTATCTCCACCCCGTAATAGAGAAGCTCGCCATTTTCCATGACCGCCACGCCCATGTGCCGGGTCCCTGGGTCAATGGCCAGGATTCTTGCTTTTGTTTTAGGCATGTTGTTTTGGGGCGGAAGAACACCGCAAGGGATCTCGCCGTCTGTTACGTTGATTATTAATTTTATGAACCCCTGCGGCTCCAAGGGCCACGGCTTCAAACATTCTCATGTGGTAAGGGTTCCTCCGCTGTTTTTCGGTATTGAGATCACAGGTGAGTTCGGGGTACAGAGCCGTTACCGCTTCAGCCAAGTTTCTTTTGTTTCTTCTTTGTTCCTGGCAGAAGACGACTTCAAGTTGCTTGATCGTATATTGGGTGAGGGTGAGTTTTTTTCTGAGGCACAGTTTCTGAATCTGATTGTGGAGCGAGTTGAGGCCGCGAGAGCTACGCGAGGGATGCAGTCTTTTCATGGCCACAAGGTCCGGCCGGTATCGTTCGATCCACGTGGAGATGATAGTCAGCGCCTTTTTCAGCTTCTCCTTGGACCATTTCCCTTTGAGGATCTTTACTCTCCAGTCTTGAAGCTGATGTCCCCGGAACACTGCTATTCCCAGACACCTCGTTCCGGGATTAACGGCGAGCACCGTGTGAAAGTTATTTCGCATGTTGTTGGATTAAGAAATTAAATAGGGCGCCACGGCTGGTTTTGATTTTGCTCGGAGGAACTTCTCTCACTTTGCCCACGGTCTCTCGGAGCAGAGCCTCGGGGTATTTTCGAGCATAGGAGAGGTACAGCGGAAAACCGGGAAGGTCATGGAGGGCCCTGGCCAGGTCGTAGGCCAGGAGTTCTTCCCTGGTCTTACACGCCGAAGGGCTCAGGTGTTTAAAATCGATTTTTATACTATCGATATCGCTCTTTAATATATTCTCTTTAATCGTATTCTCGTTAGGCACACGAGGCTTGCCCGATTCTTCCTTTACTGGAGCCATAATTGCGACCTTTTGAGGCATTTCAGAAGTCCCATTTATGGCACTTCTGGAGTCCCGGAATTGAGACTTCTCCAGTCTCAATCCTGGGACGTTTCCAACCTGACGCCACTTGCGTATCTGAATAGTGAGGGCATGACCGGAACTGAGCGTTTCAATGTACCCACCCTCACGGAGGATTTTTAACCATCGGAAGGTGGTCGATCTGGGTAGCCCCATGTCGAACGATATGGTCCTGGTTCTTCTCATCAGAACGCCTGTGCTTCGGTTGGCGTTCAAGAGAAAATAAAGAAAAAGCCAAACGGCGTTTCCCATTGTTTGAAAATGAACGGCGTGAGCGTCCATGACCAGGCCCTTCCAGACCGGTGCCCACCAATCTTTTTGCTTTGTCCCATCAACGTTCCTCATGCATTGCATGTGCCCCTGACATTTCCTCTCGGGTGGCTATTTTGTGGCGCCTTTCCTGCACATAATCGTGGTACAGCGCCTCCGACGTGCTTCGATAGACAGCGGCCAGATCGAAAAGATTTTCGGTGTTAGGAAAACACCTGCCGGCCTCCCATCGTGAGATCATGGAGGTACTCTTGAGTTCCATCAGTTGCGCCACTCGCTTTTGGCTCAAGCCACGAACTTTTCGGCAACGCCTCAGGCTGTTGGGAATGAATTTGTGTTTTTGATCCTTCATGCTCGGCATAGAAGAACAGTTATGGGTTCTAAGCTATTAAAAAAATAATAGCGCGGTAAGGAGGGAGAATTTGCTGTGAGAGGCAAATGATCAAAAAGCTCTACCCGGAGTGGAGCTTCAGATTGACCCCAAACCCAGGTTAATTCAGTCGACAACCCACAGATTCACCCCATCGGTTAATACAGCCCTTTGCTAAAATACTTTGTTATTCTGCACAAAAGTAGGGTTTCGCTGTATGGCGTTTCCGTCGAGGGATGCAGATTTTTGTTGCAACTAACAAGATTTTATGCTCTCTACTCTAATCTGATTCCCCGGGAGGAGAGAGAAGGAAGGAATTCGAAAACAGGCAATGGTTTTTGGTTGTGAGATTGTATTAGTTGGCAAAGAACTCAGGACAAACAACTGGATTTATCACTTACAATGCTGTGGGTTGATGGTGGCGTGGTGCTTGGGGAGATATAGTACCTTTTTTCGCTTAATAACTATTTCCTTCCAATTTAGACCTTCCGGGAATTCTCAGAATTAGTCGTGTGGATGAGTGCATCTCGCTTTATTCATTTCTATTGGGGAATGTTGGTCTTTCTGGGGTGTGCCGTTTTGGCTCAAGACAAGATTTCTCATCACCACTGTTTTGAGTATTTGGCTAAATAATTCACGTACATATTGCGAATGTAGTAATTATTACGGAGTCTATGCTCTCTCACTTGTAAATATTGATTTAAGATTTATCTAAATAATGCCGAGTTTGTGAATGCCATCTTTTGCTCACTTTGGGAAAAATGGCCGCAGACTTAGGCCTCAACATCTCTTAATGTAGTTGGGGGAAAGGTTACATTGAATATCAAGATTATTACCTTGAACGTTAAATCAGTTGTAGTTGCATTAACATTAGGAATGCTATGGCTAGTGGGATACAACATAGCAACGACTATTCCTCATTCTCTATGGTTTTGTGACTTACTATTAACGTACTGTAATTCGTCTTTGGATAAAGCGCTTACCCATCCGATTAATGCATTCTACTTGGACGGACGGTTCTACACCTTAGGTTACGCAGCTTTTTTTGATTCTGCTGTATTGGTGTATCTTAGATTTTGGAAAGCTTGTGTACCTTCGGTTAACACGAGAATGCCTAACTACATTCGGTGGCAGTTTGGCATAGCTTCGTTTTTGTTGGTACTTTTGGCACTAATATTTATATTTATGCTGTTCTTTAAACTATCCCATCCAACTCAATGGATTATAAATGGATCTACCATTTTGTTACATTTGCTTTTTGTCGTTGTATTTATGTTAAAATCAATAAGTTATATGCCGTCGCCTGTTGTGATTTCTAATGTTACTCTCAAAAGTGACGTGATTTCGAAAATTGATAAGAATGAGAAAGATTCGTCGAAGAAATGTGGGTAGCATTATCCACAAGAAAACGAATTGCGTTTTATTGATATTTTTGCTATTGTCATCTTCGGAAACTGGCCGGATGAGCCGGTCGATATGTACATTCAAATGGAAAGGAGTATTACATGAATGCGTTTTGTGCTTTCATACCAGTTATATCATTGATTGTCTTGCTAGTTTCTGTGCTCATCTATCACCGACTCACAGATCCTCCTTTGACACAGATCATAGCAGGAAAAGTTACAGAACTAATACCCCTTCCTAACAAAGGCAGATATCGCAGGGCATTTAACGGCTTTGTGGCAGAAGAGGATGGGAAAAGACTAACCGCCGAAGAGTTCCCAGTAATAGGGACTCTTGTAGGTGATTCTCTTAAGGAATTTGAGCTTCCGAGTGGTACAATCGTCTTCTGTGAGCAAGTCACTGTCGAAGAAGTTGAAAGAGGCGATATCCTGATCCTAAGAATCGATGAAGGACCAAATGTGGGTAAAGATAAAGCTCGTGTCTGTCTTGGGCTGTGGGGACCAGAGGATCAACCCGACGAGGATCTGAAGCTTGTTGCTTGCTATGAAGGTAACGTCCGTCAATATTTTTCTGTCGAGTCCCCGAAGTACCGTAAGGATGGTAAGCCTTATAGCGGACGTATTGAGGGGTATCTGAAGACTCTATCGGCGGAAAATAGCATAATGAAAATCTCCAGACCTCACAATCCCGACACTATTCTTGGTCGTGTTAAATACACGGTCAAACAATCGTCTATGATGCTAAAACAGATGGGTCAAGTATCTGCTACATCGAGTAGCTAAATCCATTTCGGCCGGAAGAACCTTTCCGGCTTTTTTATATTCAAATAGTTCGTTGTAGAAACGAGAGAAAGGGAATTTATTTTTTAATCTTCAATGATCAACTTTCCCCGCCGACTCTTTAGCCTTGCACAAACTACAAGATCATAGCTTATCGCTACCAATGCCTACTGGGATTTATCTTGAAGAAAATAAATTCAGTTGACCCTGCGTCTCTCCTTGCTCAAAGCGACCCACCGAGTGAATCTCTTTCTCCACTTCCTTCCTATCTACTGTATAGTTTCCCCTGGATGATTCTATAATTTCTTTTTTGAAAGATGCCTCTCCTGTAGAGGGCGGAAGGGTGACGGCGCTAAAAGGGTGGGAAGATACGCCGTCAATCATCAGCTTGAGGTAAATGTGGTGGTTCGGAAGATTCACCAGATCGGCTTCGGTGAACACCGGATAGAATTCTCTGGCCAGGTATTTGGCGTCTTCCGCTCCCACTCGAAATGAAATGAGCGTACCGACATTTCCCAAGATGGCGGCTCTCATTTTCTCGTCCAGTTGATCCAGGTACTGGTGGGCCAATACCATGGCGAGTCCATACTTTCTCGCTTCAGAAAGAACGCCGGCAAAGGACAGGGTGAAGAAATTGTGCACTTCGTCCACATACAGATAAAATGACTTTCGTTTTTCTTCCGGCACATCAGCGCGACCCAAGGCCGCCAATTGGATTTTGGTGACGAGCATGGCTCCGAGAAGGGCACAGTTATCCTCCCCGATTTGCCCCTTGGCCAGATTGACGATCAGAATTTTCCCGCTGTCCATCACGTCGCGGAGATTAAACGTGTTGTCCTTTTGGCCGACGATGTTTCGGAGCGGAAGACTGGAGACGAACTGACCCACCTTGTTGAGGATGGGGGAAACGGCTTCCGACCTCATCCAGGCGGAATACTTTTCAAATTCATTGAACCAGAAGGAGCGCACCTGCTCATCAGTGACGAGTCTGATAACCGCACTGCGGAATTCTTTATCCGTGAGTAGTCTCGGTAGATGAAGGAGCGTAGCGCCGGGATACTCCAGGAGCGTGAAGATGGAGTGCCGCAGGATGTGTTCCAGTCGTGGCCCCCAGAACTCCGGCCAGATTTTTTTGAAAACTGAGATCAGCCCGGATGCTACCAGGTGATGCGTATACGGCGAGCATTTTTCCAAAGGATTAAAAGCAATGGGATATTCTAAGTCCCCCGGATTGAAGTAGATCACATCGTCAATTCTCTCCTTAGGGACACAATCGAGGACCCTTTCCGCCAGGTCTCCATGCGGATCGATGAGCGCCACCCCCCGGCCTTCCCTGATATCGGAAATAATCATGTTGGAAAGCAGGGTGGATTTTCCAGTCCCGGTCTTTCCGATGACATACATGTGGCCACGCCGGTTTTTCTGCTTGATCCCGAATATCTTCCGGATGTCCCGGTAGTTCGTGACAGCAAAACGAGTGACTGCATTTGAGTCGTTGGTATTTTCGGTCATGCTCCCATTTTGCTGACCGGCGAGGTTGGAAATAAGCAAGGCAAAGCTGCTTCCAGCAACAATTAAGCCCTCCTTACAGATCCCACCCGGTTTCTCTAACCTTATCTGCGGACAGCACATTCAAAACCCCAAGAAAGAAAGGAGAAAACCGATGGGAAGGACAGTCAAAAGTCTCGAACTGAGGACGGCCGAGGGCAAGCTCATTGTGAGTCTGTACCTCGTCGAAAAAGAGGTGGACTCGGAGGGTAACTCCAGAGGTCCTGGTAACAGGAGTCCGGAAAACAGGACGGAAAAGAGCCAGGGCAACGGTCCCCAAAATGGTGAATTGATGAGCGAGGCCCAGCGGCGGTATCTTTTCCGCATTCTCGCCGAGCAGGGCATCGAGGAAGACGCGGCTTTTGAGCGGCTCAAATCCCTTTTCGATGTCAGCGTTCTCAAGGAGGTGACCAAGCGCGACGCCAGCAAAATGATCGAGCGCCTGCTGCAAGAACAGGGAGGGGTGAGCGATGGACCACCTTTCTAGCAGCCAGATGAATCTCTATTTCCAGTGCAGCCTGAAGTATAAGTTCCAGTACATTGACAAGCTGCCCAAGCCCTTCAAAGCTTCCGGCTTGGTGTTCGGGGGCGCCATACACTCGGCCATTTCCTGGTTCCATAAGAATCAGCTCGCCGGGCGGAATGTGCCTCTGGAAAAACTGTACGCCATTTTCAGCGCAGACTGGTACGGTCAGAGAGTGGAGAGCGACATTCGCTACCGGGAAGGTGAGACGGAAACAGGCCAGATACTTCTCGGAAAAGAAATTCTCAGCCTCTACTATCACCAGCCGCGAAAGCAGGTGAAGGGAACGGAGATCCCGTTCACCGTTCCCCTGGTGAGTCCCGGAAATGGGGACCACCTGGGCATCAATCTTGAGGGCTACATTGACCTTCTTGAGGAAAACGACGGCATCGTGGAGTTCAAAACCTCGATCAAGACCATGGATCTCAAGGACTTAAACCTGCAGCTCACCGCCTACAGCTACGCCTATGAGATGCTTTTCCAAAAGCGGCCCAAGAGTCTGAGAGTTGTCAATTTCCTCAAGCTCAAAAAGCCCAAGATGCTTTCGCTGGAAGTGAAGCCGGCCTGTATCGACCACCATCGGTTCTTCCATCTGGCCAAAGAGGCTCTCAAAGGCATTCGTTCCGGGGTTTTCTTTCCCAGGCACAGCTGGTGGTGCGATGGGTGTGAGTATGCGGAGCCGTGCCGGGGTTGGGGCGGGAAATAGGCAATTCGAAAATGCTTTTGAAGGAAGTAGAAAAATCTACTTCCTTTTTTGCAGTATGGAGCAGATTGGAGTATCCTGAAAGAACGCTGAGTAACTAGCGGTTGCTAGGTCGAAGTGACACAAACCCGCTTTATGCAAGACTAAGACGCTGGCCGCACACAACCCAGGAGCCCACGAGCCGCGTGGTCGCTTTTCGCGGGCGCATAAGGCGCAAGATCGGCTTCAATGGCATCCTCCTGAGTTTTGAACGTGGCCAACTGAAACTCTCATGCTATGCTGAAGGAAAATAAGCACCCATGTTCGAACAAGCCTTCAAAAACATTGACGATGTCCTCTGGAAAGAGGCCGGTTGCACAACCGAACTTGACTATACTGAGCAGGCTTCGTGGCTGCTCTTCCTGAAATACCTAGACGGGTTGGAGCAGGATAAATCGCTTGAGGCGCAGCTCGCCGGGAAGGAATACAGCTTCATTCTCGACAAGCCTTACCGCTGGGAGCGTTGGGCCGCCCCCAAGGGCAAAAACGGTCAGATCGACCACAATAAAGTCATGACCGGCGATGACCTGTGCGACTTCGTCAATCAAAAGCTATACCCCTATCTGCGAGGTTTTAAGCAGAAGGCCAGTGGTCCTAATACCATCGAATACAAGATCGGAGAAATCTTCGGGGAGATCAAAAACAAGATCTCCAGCGGCTACAACATGCGTGAGATCATCGACCACATAGACGAATTGCGCTTCCGCTCACAAACGGAGAAGCACGAACTAAGTCATCTCTATGAGGCCAAGATCAAGAACATGGGCAACGCCGGGCGCAATGGCGGCGAATATTATACGCCGCGCCCGCTCATCCGCGCCATCGTGCAGGTCGTTAAGCCCAGGATCGGCGAGCGAATTTACGACGGTGCCTGTGGCTCTGCGGGCTTCTTGTGTGAGTCGTTTGTTTACATGAAGGGAAGGGGCGGACTCACCACTAAAGACCTCGATACGCTGCAAAACCGCACCTTCTACGGGAAGGAAAAGAAGTCTCTTGCCTACGTCATTGCGATCATGAACATGATCCTGCACGGCATCGAGGCACCGAACATCGTCCACACCAACACACTCTCCGAGAACTTGGCCGACATTCAGGAGAAGGATCGCTATAACGTGGTGCTTGCGAACCCGCCTTTCGGCGGCAAGGAGCGCAAGGAAGTGCAGCAAAACTTTCCCATCCGCACTGGCGAGACAGCCTTCCTCTTTCTCCAACACTTCATTAAAATCCTCAAGGCCGGTGGTCGGGCTGGCGTGGTCATCAAAAACACCTTCCTCTCTAACACGGACAACGCCTCCGTGAGCCTTCGCAAGCTGCTGCTGGAAAGCTGCAACCTGCACACCGTGCTCGACTGCCCCGGCGGCACCTTCCAGGGCGCGGGCGTGAAGACGGTGGTGCTCTTCTTCGAGAAAGGCGCCCCAACCCGCAATATTTGGTTCTACCAGCTCGACCCCGGCCGCAGCCTTGGCAAGACTAACCCGCTCAACGACGATGACCTGGCCGAGTTCGTGAAGCTGCAAAAGACCTTCGCGGACTCGCCCAAGAGCTGGAGCGTGGACGCAACAAGCATCGACAAGACGACTTTCGACCTCTCGGTCAAGAACCCGAACAACGGCGAGGAAGTTAAACACCGCAGCGCACAGAAAATCGTGGACGAAATCGCCGCGTTGGATGCTGAGAGCGCTAAGGTGCTGCAAACCATCCGGGGGCTGCTATGAAAGCAGGGTGGCAGACAAAGACCCTCGGTGAGGTTTTGGAGAAGACGGGGACTGTCAATCCGCTCCTGTCGCCAGAAGCTGAGTTCGACTACATCGACGTGTCGAGTGTCTCAAACCAGACGTTCCGCATAGAAGAAACTCAGCGGTTGAAAGGCAAGGCTGCGCCTAGCCGAGCCAGACGGCTCGTGAGAGCCAAGGACATCTTGTTTGCTACGGTGCGGCCAACGCTGCAACGCATTGCGATAGTTCCTGAGGAACTCGACAAACAAATCTGCAGCACAGGGTATTTCGTGTTGCGCCCAAAGTCAGGAATAGATCACAAGTTCCTTTTCTATTCGTTATTCACAGAAGAATTCATGGGCCAGATGGCGAACCTCCAGAAAGGGGCAAGTTATCCGGCGGTGACTGATGGCGAAGTCAAGGCACAACAATTGTCATTCCCTCCTCTCCCCGAACAACGGCGGATCGTCAGCATTCTAGACGAAGCGTTTGAGGGCATCGCCACTGCTAAAGCCAACGCTGGAAAGAACCTCGAAAACGCCCGCGCTCTGTTTGAAAGCTACCTTGAAGCCCTCTTTGCCGAGCGGGGTGAGGGCTGGGTGGAAAAGACGCTCTCCGACCTCTGCGAAATCAAGCATGGCTTTGCCTTCAAGAGCGAGTTTTTCACCAACGATGGTGACTATGTCATGCTAACGCCAGGCAACTTTTTTGAGTCCGGCGGCTATCGTGACCGTGGAGAAAAGCAAAAATATTATTGTGGGGAGATTCCACGTGGATTCGTTCTCGAAAAAGGAGATATGCTGGTCGCTATGACCGAACAGGCAGCAGGGTTGCTCGGTAGCCCTATAATTGTACCTGATTCCAATAGGTTCCTACACAACCAACGGCTAGGATTGGTCATCAACAAGCCCGGAGTCGCGTGGACGAATGAGTTCTTTTTCCACGTATTCAACACGAAGGCTGTTCGGAGCGCGATTCACGACAGGGCAGTCGGAGTGAAGGTGCGCCACACATCGCCGACGAAGATTGGCGAAGTGGTCGTTTCATTCCCAACATCGATTGCCGAGCAACGTGCCATCGTTTCCCAACTCAACGATCTCGACGAAGACATCCAACTCCTCGAATCTATCTACCGACGAAAGCTCGGCGCGCTGGAGGAGCTGAAAAAGTCGCTGCTGCACCAGGCCTTCACTGGCCAGCTTTAGGAACACGCCATGAATGAAGCCGAAACCAGAGCTGAGCATATTGATCCCGCACTTGCGGCGGCGGGCTGGGGTGTGGTCGAGGGCAGTCGCATCCGGCGCGAGTACCCCATCACGCTGGGCCGTCTCGAAGGGTATGGACGGCGCGGGAAGGCGCTGAGCGCCGATTATGTGCTGATCTACCGCAACACCAAGCTGGCGGTTGTCGAGGCCAAGGCATGGGATGAAGAGCTGACCGAAGGCGTGGCGCAAGCGAAGAACTACGCGGACAAGCTCGCTATCCGCTTTACTTACGCCACCAACGGGCAGGGCATCTATGGCATCGACATGCGGGAGGGGACCGAAGGGGAGCTGCCCGGCTACCCGACGCCCGACGAACTCTGGAGCCTGACTTTTGCCGAGCAGAACGCTTGGCGCGACCGCTTCGCGACCGTTCCTTTCGAGGACAGGGGCGGGTATTTCCAGAGCCGCTACTTCCAGGATATCGCCATCGAGCGAGTGTTGGAAGCTATTGCCGCTGGCCGGTCACGCATCCTGCTGACGCTCGCGACCGGGACAGGCAAAACCTTTATCGCCTTTCAGATTGCGTGGAAGTTGTTTCAATCCCGTTGGAACCTGAGCCGGGAACCGTCACGCCGACCTCGAATCCTATTCCTTGCCGACCGAAACATCCTTGCCGATCAGGCCTACAACGCCTTCTCCGCGTTCCCTGAAGATGCAATGGTGCGGATTGCGCCGGCGGACATCAAGAGGAAGGGCAGGGTGCCTAAGAATGCCAGCCTGTTCTTCACGATCTTCCAGACCTTCATGAGCGGGCCGCCCAAGGATGGGATGCCGTCGCCCTACTTCGGCGAGTATCCGCCGGACTTCTTCGATTTCATCGTTATCGACGAATGCCATCGCGGCGGTGCGAACGATGAGAGCAACTGGCGCGGCATCATGGATTACTTCGCCCCCGCCGTGCAACTCGGGCTCACCGCCACGCCGAAGCGCAAAGACAACGTGGACACCTACGCTTACTTCGGCGAACCGGTGTATATCTACTCGCTGAAAGAGGGCATTAACGACGGCTTTTTGACGCCGTTCAAGGTGAAGCAAATATCCACGACGCTCGACGAGTATGTCTATACGTCCGATGACAAACTGATCGAGGGAGAAATCGAAACGGGCAAGCTTTACACGGAAACCGACTTCAACAAGATTATCGAGATCAAGGAACGCGAAGCGCACCGTGTGAAGCTGTTCATGGAGCAAATCAACCAGAACGAGAAGACGCTGGTCTTTTGCGCCACGCAGGACCACGCGCTCGCCGTGCGCGACCTCATCAACCAGATGAAGACGACCAAAGACCCGAAGTATTGCCAGCGGGTCACCGCAAACGACGGTGCACTAGGCGAGCAATACTTGCGCGACTTTCAGGACAACGAAAAGACCATCCCCACGATCCTGACTACCTCGCAAAAGCTTTCAACCGGTGTGGACGCTCGCAACATCCGCAACATCGTGTTGATGCGCCCGATCAATACGATGATTGAGTTCAAGCAGATCATCGGACGCGGCACGAGGCTTTATGACGGGAAGGATTACTTCACGATCTACGACTTCGTGAAGGCGCATCATCACTTCAGCGATCCCGAGTGGGACGGTGAACCACTTGATCCTGAGACCTGCCCCAAATGCGGCGCACGTCCCTGTGTCTGCGTGGTGCCACCGCCAAAGCAGCCCTGCCCGGTGTGCGATCAGTCACCGTGTGTCTGCCCGCCTGAACTTTGCCCGAAATGCGGTCAGCGCCCGTGCGTCTGCAAGAAAAAAGCGAAAGTGAAGCTGGCCGACGGCAAGGAACGGACCATTCAGCACATGATGTGCACCACTTTCTGGCATCCGGACGGCACCCCCATGTCCGCGCAGCAGTTCATGGAAATGCTGTTCGGGAAGTTGCCGGACTTCTTCAAAAACGAAGACGAACTCCGCGCTATTTGGAGCGCTCCCGACACGCGCAAGAAGCTTTTGCAAGGGCTCGCCGAGAAAGGGTTTGGCCACGAGCAACTGGTCGAGATGCAAAAGGTTATTGACGCCGAGAAGAGCGACCTTTTCGATGTGCTGGCCCATGTGGCCTATGCACTGCCGCCATTGACCCGCGAGGAACGGGCTGCTAAGGCCAAGGTGGTAATCAGCAGCCACTTCAACACGAAGCAACAGGTCTTCCTCGACTTCGTGCTGTCGCATTATGTTAGTGTTGGGGTGGATGAACTCGACCAGGAAAAACTGACGCCGCTGCTCCGCCTGAAATACCACAACTCCATTGCCGACGCCGTGGCCGACCTCGGCCGACCGGAGGAGATCGGCAAGGTATTCAGCGGCTTCCAGAAATACCTATATCAACAACAGGCTGCCGCATGACATACATCTCCGAGGCATTTTCAACTCAGTGCTCGGGGGCATATTCTTAACCACCGGTGTTTAACTGGACATTCGCCATGCCACAAAAAATAATCTTGTCATCGGAAGAAGTTATTGTGTGCCCTCAATGCCAGCATAAATTTGAGCTGGGTGAGGGGATCACCCGACAAACCATCGAGCGATACGAGCAGGACTTTGAAACAGTTCTGAAAGAGCGCTCTGCCGGGCTTCGTCAAGAGCTGGAGAAGGAAGCTGAACGGAAATTAGCGAAGACCTACACAACCCAGCTTGAAAGCCTCAAAGAACAATTGACAGGGAGCCAGCAGGCTCTGACCGAGATAAAGTCCCGTTTTGAGCGGGTCCAGCAGGAAGCGAAAGCCAAAGCCTCGGCCGACTTCGAGCTGGAAAAGAAGCTCCTGCAACAGGAGCTATCGGAAAAGGATGGAAAGCTCAAAGAGCTGCGCGAACAGGAAATGGCGCTCCGCCAGGAGAAGGCGAAGCTGGAGGAGTCCCGCCGCGAAATGGAATTGGAACTGCAGCGCAAAATTGATGAAGAAAGAAAAAAGATCGAAGAGCAAATCCGCAACAGCGAAGGGGAACGCTTCAAGCTGAAAGAGGCCGAGTATCAGAAAAAGATTGAGGATGCCCAAAAGGCTAACGAGGATTTGAGGCGAAAATTGGAACAGGGATCGCAGCAACTCCAGGGGGAGGTCCTTGAATTGGAACTTGAAAGCATTCTGAAAAACGCGTTTCCCTTCGACATGATCGAGGCGGTCCGCAAGGGCGCGCGTGGCGCGGATGTCTTACAGAAAGTCGTCACACGCACCGGGCAGGACTGCGGTAAGATCATCTGGGAGGCCAAGCGCGCCGAGAATTGGTCAAACGCGTGGGTGCAAAAACTCAAGGACGATCAACGTGAAGCTAATGCGGAGTTGGCCGTGCTGGTAACCACGGTCATGCCCAAGCAGACAATCGAGCCTTTTTGCATGGTAGATGACATTTGGGTGGTCAACTTCATCGCTGTTCGGCCCATGGCTGAAACGCTGCGCATGATGCTTATAGAAACCAACAAAAATAAACTGATGGGCCTCAACAAGAATGAAAAGATGGAGGCGCTTTACCACTATCTATGCAGCGCACAATTTGCCCAAAAGGTTCGCGCCGTCGTTGATGCGTTCACCAGCATGAAGTGTGATCTGGATTCCGAAAAGGCCGCCATGGCGCGCATCTGGAAAAAACGGGAGCATCAGATAAATCGCGTCACACTCAACATGATGGGCATGTGCGGCGAATTGCAGGCAATTGCCCAGGAATCTCTACCCCAACTTCATTCCATTGCAACGCTTCCTGCGCCGGATATTGAGGCTGAAGCCGACGCCGAGACGTGAGCATAATGCGGGATGGCTTATATACACAATACAGAAAAGTCCAAAACAAGGAGGCGGGAGACAATGAATGACCCTAGAGGCTCTCTTTGGCGTAAATGGGATCTTCATGTTCATACACCCGCGTCTCTCGTGCATAGCTACACAGGAGCGGACCCTTGGGGACGATTCATTAATGAACTAGAGGCGTTGCCCGCTGAGTTCAAGGTAATTGGAATCAACGACTACATTTTTCTGGATGGGTATAAGCGCATCTTGGAAGAGAAAAAACAAGGTCGGTTGAAAAACATTTTTCTGTTCTTGCCCGTCGTAGAGTTACGCCTAGACAAGTTCGGAGGCAGCGCGGGTCATCTTAGTCGAGTGAATTGCCACATAATCTTCTCGGATGAGCTCCCGCCTGAACTTATTGAGCAACAGTTCTTGAATGCTCTCTGTAGCAAATATGTTCTCACCCCGCAGTACGATCACATCCGAAAAGGGGGCAAATGGGCCGCATTGCCAACGCGAGAAAGTCTTTTGGACTTAGGAAAACAAATAATTGATAGCGTTCCAGACTCTGAACGCAGTAAATTCTCTTCCCCATTACTCGAAGGGTTCAACAACCTCTGCATCAGTTTCGAAACGGTGCGTGACGTGCTGGAGCGGTCACCCTACTTCCAGAACAAAATTGTTACTGCAGTAGGGAAAACCGAGTGGGCAGCGATCAAGTGGAACGACCATTCGATTGCGGAGAAGAAGACAATCATCAATGACGCCGACTTGGTCTTCATGTCTGCCTCAAATCCCGAAGAGTTAAATGCAACCAAAAAATATCTGGCCGCTTCCGGTGTCAACGACCTCCTCCTCGATTGTAGCGACGCCCATGCGTTCTCTGACGCAGCTTATAAGGACAGGCTTGGGAAATGTTTTACATGGATCAAGGCAGATCCAACTTTCGAAGGTCTATTACAAGTGCTTAACGAACCCTCGGAGCGAGTATTTTTGGGAGACGCCCCACCTTCCTTGGCGCACGTAAAGAACAATACAACAAAGTACATCAACAGCATACGTATTGAGCGAAAGCCAGGGGCCAGCTTGGACGAGACATGGTTTCACAATGAAGTTCCCCTCAATTCAGGCCTGATTGCAGTCATCGGAAACAAGGGCAAGGGTAAGAGCGCGTTGACCGACACAATCGGCCTTTTGTGCAACACGAGACAGAGCGAAAACTTCACTTTTCTTTCGCGAGATAATTTCCGTCAGCAAAAAAATAACAAAGCGATGCATTTCGAAGCAACCCTAACGTGGGAAAGCACTGACAGCATTACCATGGGACTGGATACCGCTGTTGATAGCACTCAGCCAGAAACAGCCAAGTACATTCCCCAGAATTTACTGGAGAAGATATGCTCACAACTTGGGCGCATCGAGGAATCCGAGTTTGATCGTGAACTCAAGAAGGTGATCTTCTCTCACGTTAACGAGGCCGAACGGCTTGAAAAAGACAACCTAGACGACTTGATCGCGTATCGGACATCTGAATCAACCGATGCTGTTGATATCCTCAAAGGGGAATTACACCGCATAAACGAGCAGATCGTGTCCGCTGAAGGCGAAAGCCGTCCAGAGTACAGGCTTCAACTGGAAAATCTTCTTTCGCAGAAGCAAAAGGAGCTTGAGGCGCACGACAAAGTTAAACCGATTGAGGTTTCGAAACCAGAAAATGATCCCATAAAACAGCAAGAGATTGCCGAAGCTGCTCGTGCCGTTGAGACGATGCAGGCACAACTTGACGAACTAGAGGCGAGTATAGCGCAAACAACTGTCGAAAGTGGAAAACAAGCAACTCTTGGATCTATCGCGACCAAATTGCTTGCTCGTCTCGACAACCTTGAGCGTCAGGTTCAAGCATTCATTAAAGAAAGTCGAGATGAACTGCAACAGATAGGCCTTTCTGTGGACGCCATAGCGAAGATCTCTATCGACAGGGAACCATTATTCGAGAAGCAAAAAGCCTTCTCAAAGCTCAAACTCAAGGCGGACGAAGAACTCGACGCGTTAATAGATGGGATTGAGAAGCGAAAAACTTTCCCGGAGCGTAAGTTTGAAGCAGGTGTAGAACCTGACCCTTCAATCGATGGAAGCTTGGCGCACAAGAAACAACTTACAGAAAAGACACTAGAAGAACTCAAAACTCAACTTGATGAGCCGAACAAGAAATATCAGGCGTACACAACAGAACTAAAGACGTGGCAACTTCAAAGGGATGGGATCGAAGGCAATGAATCTGAGGCCGGTACGCTAAACTATTATAAAAAACAACTGCTGGACCTTGCCCTGGTCCCCCAAAGGTTGGAGGTGCTGTATGCGCTACGCATTGCAACGGCGACGGAAATACATAAAATAATCCGACAATTAGCAGAAACATACCGTGGACTCTACGCTCCCGTCCACCGGTTTATTGAAACAAGGCCTCTGGTCAAAGAGAATTTTAGTGTCAATTTCGAAGTGGGAATTGTTGACGCGGGTTTCGAAGACGCTCTGTTCGACTTCATAAGCCACGGCGTCAGTGGGACGTTTTGTGGGGTTAAGGAAGCCCACAAGCTGTTGACCGAAATCCTGCAGCGCCTAGACTTCAATACTGAAGAAGGAATTCAAGCCTTTCTTACTGAAATAGTTGAATGCCTCCATAACGACAAGAGACCGGGAGGCTGCCCCGTCAGGGTGGATGAACAGATTCGCAAGGGAAAGACTGTGTTGGACCTTTACGATACAATATTTAGTTTGGACTATCTCAAGCCGCGTTACGCATTAAGAATGGGAGATAAGGAATTGCACCATCTGTCACCCGGAGAGCGTGGTGCGCTCCTGTTAGTGTTCTATCTGCTTTTAGACAAAGACGATACTCCCCTCATCATCGATCAACCGGAGGAGAACTTAGACAATCAGACCGTCTACGAGTTTATTGTCCCCTGTATAAAGGAAGCAAGAAAACGAAGACAGATAATGATCGTCACCCATAACCCCAACCTCGCTGTTGTATGTGATGCAGAGCAGGTGATTTGCGCGGATTTGGATAAGATGGACAATTACAAGATGCGCTATCTTTCGGGAGCTATTGAGAATCCAATAATCAACAAGGCAATTGTTGACATTCTTGAAGGGACGATGCCAGCGTTTAAAAATCGTAATTCAAAGTACCATGAACAAGACCTGCCTTAAAAACCGGCAAATACGCCAGGCCTTTACGATCAGCTTTCAGTATATCTGATGTGAATCTTTCCGTGCTAGAGTTATTTTTACCCGCCCGGAGGGCAACGCTGGGGAGCGACCCGAACGCCAGGGCGGGGGAACGACGGAGGGGCAGGCCCTTTTTGGCTTTGCCCTTCTTTTATTCTGCTCCTCTTGAGTTCCTCAAAGCGATAAACCCAAAGCGATGTAAGCTCATAATTGCCCGGCGTCGGTGCGGTTTCCTGTGGCCAAAATAAATCCATTGATTTGGTGCTTGTCCAGGAGACCGATTGGCCAGAAACACCCAAGACCATCCCAATCGGACTTGCCTCATGCGGCATTATTCCCCCTCTTGTTCCGATAATCGCGGCCCATACAATAGCAATCTGAGGAAATGGAAGTTTTCAAAGGAACTTCCACTTTCTCTGAGAAAAATCCGAACACCGTCTACTAATCCTATGTCTAGAGTACCGCAAACGACGATTCAAGAGAATGGTGGAGGGTGAAATATGACGGCTATGAGCCTTGTCTTTACAGAAGTCGAGATCAGAATCTTCATTCTTTTGACCAGAATTTCTAAATCAGTGGCATGGCAGAAGATGTGCACTTGTTTGCTTCGCACAGAGCAAAAAATCAAGGTACAGTTATATATGGTGCCTGTCGGCCTCGCCGGCCCTGTACTGTTCCTTGACAAATGAATATGTTGAGCGATTCCATTCCGACGCTCGAACTACTAACCATCTATGAGGTAGCGCGGCTGCTTAAGATCTCCGTGTCTAGCGTGCGCCGCTTTCAACAGCAACGACGCATTCCGTTCGTCAAAGTTGGAGGCAGTATTCGTTTTATCAAAAGCGACCTCTTGTCGTACGTGGATCGGGAACGGGTGGAATCCATCGGCAAATAAAATATATGGCTGTAAGGATTAATAAAAAGTCGTGGTGGGTTGATTTCAGATTCAACCATATACGATACCGGAAACGAAGCCCGGAAAATTCAAGAGCAGGAGCGCTCGCGTATGAAGCCGTCTTGCGACAAAAATTGGCTCGTGGCGAAAGCATAGACGCTGGGGCGCAAGCGAAGGTGCAGGAGCAGACGTTCGCGCAATTCGCGTGGAAGTGGTTCGCCGAGTATTCAGTGGCCAACAATAAGCCATCGGAACAGTGTTCGAAAAAATACATCTTGAATGCTTCGCTCATTCCCTTCTTTGGCAAGATGCGTATTGATCGGATCACGACGAACGATATCGAGAAATACAAAACGCAGGCATTCAAAAAAGGGCTTGCAAAAAAGACCATCAATAACCACCTAACCGTCTTCAGGACATGCGTATATACAGCGTATGAGTGGTTGAAGCTCGAAGGAACTCCACCCAAAGTCACCAGACTCAAGTGTCCACCGCCTAAGACGGATTATCTCTCGCCTGACGAATGCACATTGTTGCTCTCATGCGCGAACGGCATTCTCCGCGAGATGATGCTCGTAGCTCTCAGAACGGGCATGCGACAAGGAGAACTCAGGGGTCTTCAATGGACCTCAGTCGATTGGCAGAACAGAAGTCTCACAGTGCGTCATTCGCTGTGCAACTATACGAAGCAGCTAGGATCACCGAAAGGGAACCGTGAGCGGTATATCCCCATCATGGATGCAGAAGTATACGCTACGCTCCTGAAGAGAAAGAGGGCGTCAGGGTATGTGTTCTTGAATAAGGAAGGCAGGCCGTTCGGAAGTGAACATCTCGGTCGCCAGCTGGCGGACGTATGTGAAAAGGCGGGATTACGAAAAATTGGCTGGCATACCCTACGACACACGTTCGCGTCTCATTTGGCTATGAGGGGAGCGCCCCTTTCTGCCGTGCAGATGCTTCTAGGCCACACAACCATTGCAACCACTATGAGGTATGCGCACTTGTCCCAGTCGACGCTCAGGACGGCAATAGGTCTGTTGAGCCCGGAAAGGGTACTTAGCATGGATTTTGGGCAACCGGTGGGCAACCGGTGGTTGGAAGCCCAAATGAAAGAAGCGGCTCGAAAAACATTAGTGCCAGAAAAAGCAGTGATTTCCTAGCTAGAAATGAGAAGGAAAATTATTTCAACCACACCAATCTTGTCGGGCCGCCGGGAATTGAACCGCTTCAGGCGGTTTACGAGAATCCGAAATTGAGCAAGCAAAGTGCTGATTAAACGAGATAATTAAAGGAATTATCAGAAAAATAACAATTCTCAGTCGTACTCACAAACTACTAATTTTGGTTAACTTTTATCACTTTTTGGGCAGCCCGTGGTCAACCGATTGTATCGGTCTGCCGCGGCATTATTAGCAAGAACAGTACAGGTGGAGTGATAAAGGGCTCAAACACTGCTGGACGGTGGTTTTTGAGTTGCACTTGTTACGCTACAGCGTCGGATTTACTTTATCGGTCCGGAAGGATTTTCATTTTGTCCCCGGATGATCGGATAATTGTGGGGCATGGAGATCCCGACGCATAGACATGTATCTAATTGAATTCTTTCAGAGCAGAACATGAAAAGACTCGAATCTCGATGTCGACAAGGCCCTTTCTCTTGTCGAGAAACTGACCTCCACGCAGTGCGCATTGACTTTCTGCTGTCGATTGAAATGCGATTCCAGTTCTCGCTTGATCAAGATATTTTTGACAGTGAGAAAGTCAGAATTATTTAAGGCACTTTGTATGTCGAACGATGACCACGTTCTTGCAGCCTCTGAACTCACGACACGTAACCCTGGGGTAATCGTGTTTGCGGTGCTCGAAGAACGTTTCTTGAAGAGGACTCCTGCGGTATTCACGGTTGACCGCCCCATAAGTCTGTTCGGCCGCGTTGCTCACAAGGGCAAACATTTCCTTGGAATTCAGCTGGTCTCAATTGCTTTAAGCTAACTTTTGCTGGGGTCGACGCCCCAAAAGCCGGGCACGGCTCAGTTGGTAGTCACTCATCTGAGCATTTGGTAGCCGCCTTTCTTTGCGCTTCATAAGGGACATCGGTGTTAGCCAGCGGCTCAACCCGACGCCGCACAGAGGTGGCACTCGAAAATCAGGTTCTGAAATCCAAAGTTTATCACGATTCGGCGGCGCGGGTTAATCACACTTCATCACTTTCAGAATAACGGCCAGTGGGAGCATAGTGAAGCCAGAAATTTTTGTCGCGTGAAGCAAATCACCTCGGTCAAATTGCCTTTGCAGTTCACTCAAATTAGGGATATATTCTCTGCCCATGGCAGGAACATTCACGCACTTCATGATTTGCCAAGAGGCCAAGAGTTGGAAGGAGCGGTCCAAGCTCGATGGTGAACTGTGGCGTCTTCTCAATAAACACTCCGAGTTCTTATTTCTCGGTGCCGTCAGCCCCGACTTGCCCTATTTAAGTTTTAAAACGGGGAAGATTAATTGGGCCGATGTGATGCACTATGAGAAAACCAATGGGATTGCCATGAGCGGACATGCTGCTATTAAAAACGCCTGGCCCCTGCAGGATGAAGCGGAAGAAATAAAGGTGATCTGGTTTCTGGGCTTTGTGTCACACCTCGTGATAGACGCCACCATTCATCCGATTGTCCAGGCCATAGTTGGTCCATATTCCAACCCAGCCAACCATGAACCGCACCGTATTTGCGAGATGACCGAAGATTCTCTGATTTTCAATGAGATCGAAAAAGAAGACATCCACTACTCCAGATTTATCGAAATATTGAAGTTTTGCAAGGAATCTGCCCATTTTGATGATGTGATGGCATTCTGGACGCAACAGTTGAGGAGCAATTATAGCGAAAAGAATGAGGAGCCAGACCCGCCTCTATGGGTTTCCACCTACACGGAAGCTATCGATGTGGCGGGCGGGGATTCGGCTTTGGTGGCTCTTTTCCGGCACATTGGGACGGTAGAAAACTATATTTATGAGACTAAAGAGCAGATTATGACCGAGCACCCTGACCGGCAGGAACGCTTTTATGCTCAAATCAAATTGCCGAGTGGCAAAACAGGGGATTTTTGGACGGATGGATTCCAAAGAGCGATGGCCAATGTACAGTCAGTTTGGGATACCCTCTATCTGGGATTCAGCTCGAACATCGTTGTAGCCGAAATCGTGAAAGATTGGAATTTGGATACCGGTGTTGATCAAAATTCCCCTGAGGGGACGGTAACGTATTTTGTCTAATATTATGAAGAAATATTGTTCCATAATAATTATATTCTTTTTTCTGACGGTCTCCGCCTCCGCCTGTGCAGCTCTTTCCGGGGGTCAACAAAGAGATTATGGATTGCTCAAAACAGCCGTTACCTTCTCGGCTGACAAGATCATGGGAGAATTCGGTGACCGTATTCCTGATAATCTTGATGAAGAAATGTTTCTGCGGATCGTCCACGGGAAAATCCCAGATGAGTTTTATAAAGCGCTGACGGACCATTCGCTGGTTGTGGTGCCCAAAGGAAGCTACTATCTCCTCAAAGTGTACGACAAATCAACCCATGCCCTGATATTATTTGACTATAGCTGCACTCCGGAGGCGGATGGGCGCGTGCTAGAAGAACCGGGAAAGTTCGATGTAAATCATCTGGAGCTCTATGATCCCTGCAAGTAGCCGGCGCCCAATCATGCCTTAGCCGAATCAGTATTTTGCGCCAAGCTTCATTAACGGAAATGAAAGATTTCTTTTTCCTTCAGTGAATTATCATCGGATGCGAGGGAATCGCCTCCGCCTCCTACCTGATGCCTGAGACCCTTCAACACGATAGGGGCACAAGCGGCTGGACACTACTTGCAAATATTACCTGGAAGTCGATAAGGAGCTGGCGAAGAAAGCGCACCGGGAGTACCTGGACCTCTAATACCGGCCACGTCCATGAGCAGAATGGAGTTGGGCAGCAGACTGACACCTACATTAAACTCCCACGATTAACCGTTTAGCTGTCCAGGATACCTTCTCCGATTAGAGTCATCCTTTTTTAAACCAAAGTGAATTTGAGCAAAGTAACCGCAACGCCCCTCTTTGGATCTAAGAGGCTTTCTTCGTAGATTGTGAGGTTTTTGGGTGGATCTATTACCCAGGATCTAACATCAGCATCTCCAGACCTGATCTCTTTTTCAGTAGGCGGATTGCTATAAAATGTGTCCACGATTGAACCAGGTTTGATATCACCCACTAAATTGTGCGGCAATCCGAACGTGTAAGCTCTAGTTATAGCTCTTTCCGAAGAAGTGATGATTGCATAGTTCTTGCTGCTCATTTCGATGAATTTATGTCCCATTGCGGTCAACGATACATTATACTTGTCATAGGCTAACTTCTCCAAAGTCTCCAGACTAACATCCAGCCGCTTGAAATCCTCGCGCAAGAGATGTGATGGCATGAGAAGTTCACCTGCGAACTCCCTGGCTTCGATGCCAAGGCGATCATCTTCTGATAATGATGTCTTATCCTTTGGTCTGGAAAACAAAGGTCTCATATGCCATGGGATTACCAGATGGCCAAGCATCATAGCCAATGTGAATGTGACCCTCTGAACATCGTAGCGTTCCTGGTCAAAGACGAGAATGGGACATATATTCGATTTATACAAAACGACTTCATCACTCATTATTTCTTTGGACATGGTGGTTCTAACGCCAAGCTGCTCCAAAATCTTCGCTGGATCGATTGGCAGTGTATTATCACCATAGTTTCTTACGATGTATTCGGCATACTCAGATGGGCGGTTTAGAAAGGGGATATTCTTAAACTGCTTAACGCCGCAGATCAGGAAGATGTAGTCTATTAGTTTCGATCTTTTATCCTTATCAATGATGTTAAATACATTTTCGATGAATTTTGCTGAAGGTTCCCTGGACCCTTTGGCTTCAGTTCCGAAAAGATCATCAACTGACAAATCAAAATAGGTTGCCATCTTCATCAGCAACGCATAGGAGGGGTTCTTCTGCCCACTTTCGATTTGACTGATGAAGGGCGGGGAGACACCCAAATCTCTGGCCAACGCCTCTTGTGTGATCCCCTTCTTTTTTCTCTCCTCAGCTACTTTGCTGCCGATTGCCATGCACTGCCTCCTTTTCCAACAATTACGGTCGGTTAGTGTTCATGCGCGGATTAAAGCTACTTTTCCATTGGTAATGATTTATATAGCCTATAGTTATTTACCTTGACAAGCAGATTATTATGATTTAAAAAGAAAATAATCGCAATTGGCTGCGGGCATAAAGGGGTGAAAAGATGACCTTCGATCAGATATGGAGAGTCACAAACGGTTACCCTCTATCAGGAACAGACACCCAGGAAAGGACGCTACGATGAGTAAGGAATACGATGAACGCCACGAGCACCATGAGCACCATGAACACAAGGAACACCATAAACACAAGGAACACCATAAACACCATGAACACAAGATCACCATTATCTTCAGGATCAATGGTGAGGATGTGCGGGTCGAAGCCAATCCGAATTCCCCCTTACTGTCGGCTATAAGCAAGGCGTTAGCTGAGAGCGGAAACACGGGCCGACCGCCAGAAGAATGGGGTGCTTACAAGCAAGGTTCCCCTCTCGATCCGAAGGCAACGATAGAGGAATTGGGTCTGAGTGACGGTGTACTTATTGAACTGACATTGAAAGTGGCAGCCGGGGGCTAAAGTGAGATTAGATTCTGAGGTTGCAAGGAAAAAGTTCGAGTTGGAAGTGGAGACTCTCGAAAGACACTCGATCGGCCTACGCCAAAGGGGCTGCTGGGTATTCAAAAGCGAGTTCCCCATTATCGATGTTGTACTTGTGCCGAAGCATCCTGTTCAATTGCTCATCCCTGTGGCGGCCCCTGCCGGTCCTGGCGGACTCAACATCGTCCTGCAGCAAAATCCAGTGCCATTCCTTTCAGCTCGGGCTTTCGGTGTCCGGATCGGCCTTGATGATTTTGACCAGCGGGCTCCTTCTGTAAGCTTCAGGGACCCGTGGACCTGGGAACCCCTGGATTATGCCACAAACCCGAATTGTTTTAACGGCTATCATATTGACAATCAGAATAGAAAAGTTCCTGTCCTCCTGATCCATCCGGAATCGAAGCTGCCATTTTTATGTATGAGGGGCATCCGCGAGTACCACGAACATCCTCAACATACCGGCGACGACTGGATGCTTTACAGGGGCAATATGAGTGTGTTCGGCCTGCTTTCGAACATCCTAGATGCCTGCATCGACAGAGTAAGGCCATCTTTGATTTTACAGGGAATCGGCATCGCCTGTTCCATGATGCCAGGGGAATAAGTATGGCTCTTCCGCGTTTTTTTGATCGAGTATTTGCAGCAGCAGGTCGGTCTCTCTCGATAGAACGAACCGATCTAGAAAGAATCTTAGAGGGGCGCACCATTGCTCTTTTCTGTGGCGAAGAATGCAATGAAGAAGGCAATGCCAGGTGGACGGCTGAACTTTTGATAAACATGCTGGCGAGACTCTACCCGCAGATCTCGATCTCAGCCACGACCAGTTCGGTAGAGGAACACCTTGCCACTATCGCAAAAGACATAAATCCGCTGCTCGATATATCCCAGGTACAAGCGGGAATCCAAATTCCTGTCGTGATCGGGACACGCTCTGATTTCTCTGAACCGGCCATTTTCCCCTGGGCTGGAGGATGGCTCGTAAGGCTCTCAAATGGACCGCTTGCTTCTCCGGGCCTCCAGAACCCCTATGCCGCCGGAGCGGCAGCAGCCTTTGCGGCTGCTGAAGTTTTCAGAAGATCCTTTTACGAATTTCTCCCGAAAAAGGCCGCTGAGCCTTCCAAGGATTTCCAACTTTCTCTTCTTGATTTCGGAGAGTCGTGCGGGGAGAGCCTTTCTCTGGAATCCGGTTCAGTCGGAGAGGTGGCATTTTTCGGATTGGGGGCTATAGGCAATCCTGCGATATGGGCTCTGGCCCGCCATCGAGCGCTATCAGGTAAACTGTGGCTGATAGACAATGAAAACCTGGAGATATCTAATCTCCAGCGATATGCCCTTGCCAAAGACAAAGATGTCGAAATGGCAAAAACTGAGCTTGCTGGTCGCGAACTTTTCAGATCTCATTTAGAGTACAAACTGTTCAAAGGTACGCTGGAGGATTTCGGCGACTCGTTAAACGGTGAATTTCATATACCCACCGTCTGTGTTGCGGTGGACAATGTGGAAGGGCGAAGGATATCCCAGGCCCTCCTGCCACGCCTCGTTCTGAACGGCTGGACGGGCGATGGCCGCCTCGGGGTTTCATGGCATGAATTTAATCGGGACTCCGCATGTCTAGCCTGTCTCTATCCTCCAGAACCGGGAAAGAGCCAGACGGAATTGGTCGCAGATGCTTTGGGGCTTGAGCCTAATAGAGCGGCAGAACTCTGGGTACGGGCGCAGTCGCCCTCTGATGAGGAGTTCCAGGCCATTGCCGGTCACCTCGGAGTCAAAATGGAAGAAATTGAGGAATGGAAGAATCAGCCAATCACCGAGATTTACCGGGGTCTCATATGCGGTTCGACTCGACTGGATCTCAAGGGAATAAAGAAGCGGGCCATAGTCCCGCTGTCACATCAATCAGTTCTGGCAGGAATTCTGCTCGCCTCCGAATTGATAAAGAGAACTGACCCAAAATTAGCAAAATTGAGCCAAGAAGACGGATTTATTATTTGGGAAAATGTCCTGAGCCCACCAAGCAGATTTTGGACTCGTGTGCGAAAGCCTGTCCCAGGCTGTATTTGTGGTGATAAGATCTACCAGGAAGTGTACGCCAAAAAGTGGCTGGCCAGCTAAACGATAGCGGAAAATGTCCCTCCTCGGCCGCTTCTCTCTTGAGAGTTGAATATAGTAAACACTTTGGCCACTTGATCACGGTCAAGTTGAAGCCAATGCGGCCCGGACAGGCGATAGACTGCCCAGGTGGTCAGATCGGGCTGGCCAAACCCAAAATTGGGAACTACAAGGGAGAAGCCCCCTTCCTTGGTGACGACAGCATACCTGTCATCGGCTGATGAGTGATATGCGCGTCCAGGATGGCTGTGGACCTGAGCTATTAATCTGATCTTTTTCTGATTCAGAAAACGACTGATCTCAAGCAGCGTTTCCTCTGTAACTATGTAACCCACTCCATCCTCACTTTGAATACTTCTCTGTGGTGGTACCAACGAATGTGTAATTCTCGCCTGGTATCCCTCAATTTGCCCCAGCCAAAGTACCAGACCCTCGTTCTTAGATTTCCCGAAGGTCCGCAAGGCGTATATGGTGCTTGTCATTACTTCGCCCAAGATGATTACTCGCTTTACATTCTTCACCAGAAACTCCTACGAGAAAGGCTACCGAAGCTAATGATATTCCGGCAGTGTCCAGAATGGTTTCGCAATAGCACGGGACGGCAATGGCAACAGCTCGGCCAGTCAAATATACGTCATTCGCGTGTTAGTCCACCCCGAAGGAATGCCAGGAAATCGCCATAATCAATATTGCATCTGCCATGCAAGAAGGGTCTGGCGTACCTTTCGAACAATCCCCGAGAAGGTTTAACAGCTTTCTTGGCTTTCTTCCTTATCTTCCGAAGACTCTCGCGGTTCACTGGTGCACCACTTTTAACCGCTTCGGTTACGTACCGTTCAACGCGGGCTTTAGCGCCGTGCCCCATGCAACCACTTTTTAATAATCTACCCAGAGCAATGCACACAAACCTTTCTGCATGAAATTGCTGGAATCTTTTATCAACTTCATTCATGGCGACTGAAAGAGACGACGTGGCGAAGAGACTCATATAGAATTTCTTCATTTGCGAATCAAGTTCACCTGCGGTAATTTCTCCTTCGCTTCCTATTAAAAAGTAGAATGGTGCAGGATCGTGAATGGTTAGGGGCTTAATTGCATAGAGGCCATGGCACGCTGCCATGACAACGCCTGTATTATTTTTGGTCAGGATATTGATTGCTCGCAAGCTGTGGCACAATGCAGTCCAAGAGACCAGCTCTCGCGCATCACTGATCGACAGGCCTAACTCATTGTCTCCGTGGGCCTCAATATGAATAATCGGTTTCAATCCGAGAGCACACTGTTGTCGTATCTCCCCAAGCGTGACTATAAAGTTGGCCCTGGATTCAACCTTGTGATATTGGCAGTACGGAGTTTCCATTTCATAGTTTAGATCGCTTAAGCCATCTTTTAAATGAGTTGCCGTTTGAAGTTCATCCGACCTCAACCCATCGATGATCTGTACCGAATTGTTCAAAAAGGAAGAATTGTACGAAAAAGTCCCGATTCCTTTTCGCATCTCGGCCCTTTCTTTTCTGGTATGGCACTTAGCATAATGGAAGTGGACCTATTGTTTCAAGTAGATCTGAGATGTGGGAAGTTGCCCTCCAGTAAAGAAACAGGAATGAAATCAAAATCCGTGTCGTTTATCATTTCCCGAAGCTTGGCTTTTTTCACTGCGGCAGCGTAGTATTTGAGCGTGGTGACCGAATCAGAATGCCCCAAGGCTGTCTGGACTACATTGATGCCGGCGCCTTTCATTAAATATTGAGTGGCAAAGGTGTGCCGGAAGGGGAGGATGACAAAATGCTTTTTTATCCCCGATGACTTTTTATATCTCCTAAACGATCTTCCCGCATCGGTCTGTTTCCAGCGGGCAATCCCGTCTTGGCTGGAGAATAGCGCCCCTTGCGAATGTCAAGGAGCCGTAATTCTGATGTTTTTGCGGAGCGACGTATTTGTAACCCCCACGTTCACCGGCGGCGGCTCATTTTAGATGTCCTCCGCTTCGCTTCGGACTGGATTAAGGATGCCGCCTTCGAGGACTCGGCGGCGGGCACTTTGTAAAGTGCAAAAACAAAAGGGTGGGGAAGGCAATAGGAAGCCAGGGAGAAAGCAGAGACGGGCGAAAAGGGTCTGGGTAAAAAGATAATGGTTAGTGAGTCTAAAAGAGGGAACGAACTAGAGCTTAACTATTGGAATTCATTGAATGTAATTGGTTAATGGTTGGTGGTCGGGGCAAGGACACTTAACCGGACTTTTCCCAACCATGTAAGTCCATAGCTGGCCAAAAACGGCACAGAAACTCGTAATTATGATTTAGCAGGGAAGTTGAGAAAAGTTGATAAGGGTTGAAAAAGCATGATGGGCGCTGGATTGGGGCCGAGAAATCAATATGAGAAAATTGGAGGGGATTTTTTGCCTTTTCTTTTTGGATGCGCCTAGCTTCACCGTCGGGTAGTATCCTAATTTGAAACAATCGGCTTCAAAACCGTTCACTCCCTGGACGAAAATCCCCCTTGAAATGATTATCATCTATGGTAGGCTATTCCGGTATAAAAAATTTACACTCTGAAATACACCAGGCTACGGAAGGAATTTCCGCATGTCAGAGAAAAAAGATACTCCGGAGCAAATCACGTTTGAATATAAAATTTCACCTACGTACACCGTTTATGGGGTTTCTGGAGTTTTCGGAGGCGTGAACGGCCAGGGTCAGGTGATTATGAACTTTTTTAACGAACGACACGCTATTCCCCGGACGCAGACGTATGCCGTATTAGAGAACGGCGCCATTGGGGAGCAGCCCCTTTTAGAGGAGAAAAAAACGTGCATCATTAGGGATGTCATGTTTGCGATATCGATAAATCGCGCCACTGCAAGGTCCTTTGCGCACTTTCTTCTAAAGCAGACAGATCAGTTTGACAAATTTTTAAAGGATTCCGGGGAAAATGCCGATGCCAAGGCCAAAGACGATATTAATTAGTTCAGGTTTCCCAATGGAGGCAGCCCAAAGCCTTCAGTTCGGTTCTTATATTACATGGGGCGTGGCCACTGTCACGTTTGTTCATGGGTATTGCACTGGTTATGCAGATGGGCAACGAAGCATGGCTGAAATCATTTCAGAAGAAAGTGAAGGTGAAGCCATGACGCTTCGCATTAGTAGACTCAAGACCAAAGAACTCAACCTCCCCCTCGACATCCTCGTTGAACCGGATGCTGATGGGTTTATTGCCAAAACTCCCGACCTTCCCCTTTACGGATATGGAGATGAGCGAGATGAAGCGATCAGTAATCTTCAATCAGAGATTGAAACGCTCTACGAGGATCTGATGGCCGATGACAATTTCTCTGAGGAATGGCTTCAGATCAAAGCGTTTTTGAGGGGGAGAGTTGTTAATTGAAAAATTCCCAGTTCAATTCTCATGACGTAAAAACATGCTGTGAAAACAAATTGGATATCCAGTTCAAAGATGGTGGTGAGCTAAATGGCTGGTATCTCCTTGAGGGGAAAAAAGTCCGGAGAGTCACCGTATCAAAGGGACGCAAGGAGCTTAAGCCCAAGACATACAAAAGCATGGCCAGCCAACTCGGGCTAAGCGTAGAACAATTTGACAACCTTCTCGACTGTTCTCTTGGGGGGCAGGATTATCAAAGCTTAATCTCAGCAGCGCTATCTCCAGGGTCGGCAGAAACCCATTAACCTGATTTCCCCTCCAAGCTTTCCCTGTATTCCTGCACTATCGCCACGCGCACGACGTCTTTTGCCGATGTTATCAGCGCCCGCCACCCTTATAGGCCGCCCCACGAAAATTGCGACTTTGGGGGCCTCTTCCTCGCCCACGTGGGACCATTTACTCTCTTCTATCCAAAATTATTTAACCTTGTTTTTCAGTGAGTACGCCTTGTTTTCTCAGTGATCTGAGAAGTTGCGCGGCTTCCGTCTTCACCTGTTGATGACCAATTTTCAGTTTCTTTGCATACTCAATAAGAACACCAAAGTGGGCTATTACTTTCTGCTTATGAACTTCACTCTGAGACTCTTGGAATATTTGATGCCAGTATTCGTACTTCTGATTCAGGTCGTTATTCATGCGTAAAGAATCAGCCATGCCCTTCGCCAAAGTATATGTTTTGATGATTTGCTTGCGTAGGTCGTTGTCTGAAATCCGGCCAATCAGAAAAGAATTGCCATTATAAACAGTGAAAAAATCACTTACTAATGGATAATACATGAGTAATGGCTCCCCATCCTTCAAAGATTCTAGCATTGATCCTATGGCCTCCTGATATCTATCAAATACAGTTTCGAGCTCGTCATGTAATGCCTGGAGCAATGCTTTGATTATTTTCTCTTCATTTTGAGCCACCTGCTTCAATTGGTTGCGATGGGCTTTCTGTGTGCTTATTAGTGCAAAGGTTCCTGTTGTTAGGCCACCTATGAGGGCACCGCTTATGGCCGTTCCAAATATAGACCACTCAAATGGCATATTCTGTCTCCTTTCCTGAAATATCGATTCACTTAATTGGAAAGATGGGAGTCTTTTTGTCCAGTATTGGCACTTTGGCGCCCCAGGAAAATCGCGGCTTTGCGGGCCGCTTCCCCGCCCACGCGAAGCAATTTACGCTCTATTGTCCGGTACCGGTAACATCCCTACGTCGTCAGTTTGAAAGCCTCTCCCGACATCTCGATCTTTTCGAGATGTTGAATGAGCTGCATGGAGATATACACGAGGTCGTGAAGCTCCTTAATACAATTTTCCGCCTCCACCGGAGTGACCTTGCCATCGGTAAAAGCTTCGGAAATTGCCCGAGTAGCTTCGCTGGATTCCTTGATGAGT
>Ga0187879_10000330_pt1 | contig 31690 bp, 27 predicted proteins | sample June2016WEW_19_1_FD_132423 | JGI IMG/M metagenome (GOLD analysis project Ga0187879, IMG submission 132423) | Peatland microbial communities from SPRUCE experiment site at the Marcell Experimental Forest, Minnesota, USA - June2016WEW_19_10 | ecosystem: Environmental > Terrestrial > Soil >... | reverse complement strand
TTGGACTGAGAAGTCGCCGAAGCCTTTGCCGGCCGCCAGGGTCGGCGTGAAGAGCGCGTGCCCGTTGCCGTTGACGTTCGAGCCGGTCGGCACGCTGAACCCCATGAAGGCGGTGACGATGTAGTTGTCGTGCTCCTCGTTGGAGGAGAGCAACCGCACCTTTACCAGGAACGGCCAGTCGCCGAAGCCGTCGGTGTTCTTCGGTGTGTTGCGGTTCAGGAACGGCGGGATTCCGATTATGATTTCAGTAGCTTGAAAAGGGATGAGCTCAATTCCCTTGCCGTTGCCGAAGTTGTCGGTCGCGACGCCGTTTTTCGACGACTCAAATAACTGGTCGTAGCGCACCTCCTCTTCGAGCCGCGGGGTAACGGTCACCAGCGGAGTTACCCAGTGGGGCTGCTCGCTCTGGATTTGAGTTACACGCGGAAACCAGTTTATGAAGTAGTCCTCTATTGCAGACCCAAACGAAGAGCTACTTTGCGCTCGGCACGGCGTGGCCGCGGCGAGCGCGACGGCCAGAACGATTGTTGTACAGAGCGCACGCGGCAGGATGAACGAGGTTGCAGGGTTTTTCATAGTTGCGGGCTTTATGCCATATTAAGAGCGGGTTGACAAGTATTATGGCATCGATTGGCAAGGTCCTGGCGCGCGCGCGAATGGCGCGGGATCTCACGCAGACCGAGCTGGCGCGGCGCGCGGGAATGTCGCGGCAGGCGTTGGGCGCGATCGAGTCGGGCGCCTATCATCCGGGCGTGGCAATCGCGATTCGGCTTGCGCGCGAACTCGGCGCAAGCGTGGAATCGCTGTTCGGCGAAATCGACGATGAGACCTCAACGCTCGTCGAGGCCAGTTGGTTCGACGACGAGCGACTCCCCCCTGCCCGCGGGCAATCCCGTGTCGCGCTCGCGCGTGTGGGCGGAAAAGTCGTGGCCGTAGCGCAACCGGCGGCGCATCTCACGCTGGTGCCCGCGGCGGGGGTGTTGCAGCGTGCGAGGCGGCATCGCGCGGACGTCGCCACGTTTCAACTGCCGGATGAAATTGACTCGACGATCCTGATGGCGGGATGCGATCCGGCGGTCGCAATTCTGGTGGACTGGCTCGCGCGCCGGCGGTCGCCGGTTCACGCGGTGGCCCTTGCGTGCTCGAGTCGCGAAGCTTTGCGGGCAGTAGTCGATGGCCGCGCGCACGTGGCTGGCGTGCATCTCCGGGATCAAAAGAGCGGCGAGTACAACCTGGCACCGATCCGACGCGCTTTGGGCCATCACCGTTCGATGGTCGTGAACTTTGCGCGGTGGGAATTGGGGCTGGCGACAGCGCCCGGCAACCCGCTGGCGATCCGCGGATTCGCCGACCTGGAGAGATCCGGTCTGCGAATCGTAAACCGCGAAGATGGCTCGGGAGCGCGCTCAGCTCTCGACCAGGCGCTTGGCGAGCTCGGCCTCAAGTCCGAGCGCATCGCAGGATACCAGTTCGAAGTCGGCGGCCATCTCGAAGTCGCGGCTGCAATCGCGGCGGGGCTGGCGGACGCCGGAGTCACTATCAGACTGGGGGCAGATGCCTACGGGCTGCATTTTCTTCCGCATCGAGACGAGCGCTACGACCTCGTCATCACGGAGCGAGAGGCCGAAGCGGCGCCGATCAAGGCGATGCTCGACGCTCTGAATTCGCGGCGCTTTGCGCGCGAAATCAGCCAGCTATGCGCCTACGACACCGCGCAGATGGGGCAGATTATCCGCGCCTGAGCTGAGTATCCCGCATCTCGATAGTCGTGTCGCTCGCCTCCCATCTGTGAATTTTCGCTAATCTTCGACCCCTTGCAGCGTTAGAATTCGCGCGTTCGTAACAATCGACTCATCATGTCGTAACGGTGCCTCTTTATTTTGCCCCTGCCGCGGAGGGTGGGCGCCGGTTCCCTGTACTGAATGGACCCTTGGCGTCCCAAAGGTTCTCGCCGCAACCGGTTCGGCCGGCGGGAGTTTTCGCATCGTGGATTAGGAGAGTCCAGGGAGGACGATGATGAGACGAACGATACGAATGGTTGCGCTATCGATGCTTGGCGCGGCGTTGACGCTCGGCGCCGTCGCGATCACACCGATGCCGGCGCGGAGCGCGGATGGGCAGGCGATCACGCTGTACACCGATCCCGCCAGCGGGCAGGTGTACACCAAGCGATGCAAGCACTGCGTAAAGCTCGGCGAGTACATCCCTGCCGGATCGACGGAAGAGATCGAGCGCAAGGTCGAGCGGCGAGTCACCCAACAGACCCAGACGCAACTGGATCAGGAACGCGCCGCTATGCAGGCTGACGAAGCGGCGAAACAGGCACAGCAGCAGCAGTGGAACGCTGAGATGGCCAAGCAGGTCTCCGAGATTCAGCCGTTCGCGCGCGACTTCGGCGACCGGTGGTTCAAGAAGATCTCGATCGGCACACTGGTGTACGCAGACTACCGGTACTATTCTCACACCGGATTTGGCCCGCAGTTCCTGACTCAGCAGGTCTGGCCCGGTCCCGGCAACGCCGGCTTCAACTCGTTCGATATCACGCGCACCTACCTGGATTTCAGATTCACGCCGGTTGACGACGTTTCGATGCGCGTGACGCCCAACATGTACCTGATGATTAACACCGGGAGCAAATGCGTGGCGACCTCGACCTCGAAATCGACCGGGGGAGTCACGACCACGACCACGACCAAGTGCACCGCGAGCACCGGCGACGCGGTCGGCGCCAACACCGGATGGGCCCAGACCGATGATGGAAACCTCGGATTTCGTGTGAAGTACGCGTATCTCGACTACAACACCTTCTTTCAAAAAGTGTTGAAAGTCGATGCGATGCGCGACGACAAATTCACCTTCGGCCAGCAGCCGAATCCGCTCGTCGATTGGGAAGAGAATCTGTGGGGCTTCCGCTATACCGCATTGACACCGTGGAACTATTTGAGCTTGTCCTCGTCGCAGGTCGGCGCTTCGGTGAAGGGGCCGATCAAAGTTAACGAGATACAATACGCCGACTACGACGCCGGCGTGTACGACGACGCCAGTTTCCACGCCACCGAGGAGAGCGCCACCAAGCAGGTGATGGGTCGCGTGACGATCAATCCGTTGGGCGCCAAGTACCGGTACGACAGCCTTGGTATCACCGGCTTCTACGACTTCGGCTACTCAAACAAGTGCACGCCGGACGAGAATTCCATTACAGGAAGCAACAGCACGTGCGGGCATATCGCGCGCGCCGCGGCGCTAGTGCACTATACAGCCGAGAGCTGGGGCGTCATGGGCGAGTGGGATTACGGCCACAATGCGTTCAGCAGCGGCAACCTGTTCTCGGGCAGCGGACCTTCCGACGCAATCGGTATCCCCACCACCGGGCCCAGCAGTTTTGCAGCTTGGAACACGATGGTCGGCAAAATCCTGGACAGTCAGGCGGTGCAGATGGGCTGGGATTTCCTGGGCCATGTCGATATACCGCACACGCCGTTTACGGCCTTCGGCGAGTTCCAGCAGTTTTTGCCCAACACGCGCATAACGAAGGACCCGCTCGACTTCCAGCGCTACGACCTGGGCGTACAGTGGCTCATCAACAAGTATCTGCGCGTGGCGTTCGACTCGCAGGCCATCATGTACTACCACAGCCAGTTCACGTTCCCCGCATCGGCGGTGAGCGGGCAGACGATTGCGGAGACACCGTTCGCGGTGCCGCGCGACACGCACGCATTCATGCTGAACATGGAGTTCAGATACTAGCCTACTGATCGGAAGGGCCGGCGCGAGCATGCGAAATGCTCGCGCCGGCCCCTGCGTTGGACAACGCCGCCGCCGCAGCCTTTCTTCGTCGCAGCTTAAGTTTGCGTACACCCGGCGGGATTGATCCGGAAACATTGAGCTGACGGCCCACCGTCGCGCCTGACAAATGAAGCGGGTCGGGGTAAAAGAATCGAGGCGAGGTAAACTGCCCATGACCCTGAAGATTCCGCTGCCCGATGAAGCACGGCTCACGCCGGAAATCGTTGCGATGCTCGGCAAGCTTCCGCCGCTGAACGTGTTCCGAATGATGGCGAACGCGCCGGCGAGCTTCGAGCCGCTTGTCAACTTCGCGATGTCGATTCTGCTCCGCAGTGAGTTCGACAAGCGCAAGCGCGAGCTCGCGGTGCTGCGCGTCGCACACGTTACGCGGTCGAGCTACGAATGGACGCAACACGTAGCGGTCGCGAAGAGCGTCGGCGTGACCGACGACGAGATCGCCGCGATCAAGGTGGACGGCGCCGTCACGCGACTCGATGCCGAGGGAAATCTGCTGTGCCGCGTCGCGGACGAGATCAGCCGCGACGTGCGCCTGAGCGACGAGGCGCTCGCCGCAATCATGGACCGCTACGGCGTGCGCCAGGCCACCGAACTCATCCTGTGCTGCAGCTATTTCAACATGCTGAGCCGATTTCTCGAATCGACCCGTGTGGAGCTGGAGCCCCGGCCGCCGCTCCCTTCTGCCCAACGGCCCGGGAATTCGTGAAGCGTTGGATCGCTTGCCGCCCGCTTGCAGCCGGCCGCGAGATTAAAGATTTCTCGGCAGCGAGTAAGAACTCAGGACGCGCACATAGTTGGGGCGCTGGAAGGCCGCCGGGTTGGGCACATTGCGCTGACTCATGCTGCCGCACATCTGGCGAATGGATTCGTACTCGTGTTCTTCCATCCAGCTCAGGAGATCGCGCAGGACGACGCCGAGATGCTCGATGCCGTTGCGCAGCAGTGCCGAGGTCATCATCGTAACGCGCGCGCCCGCCATCACCGCCTTCAACACATCTTGCGCGCTATGGACGCCGCCGGTGATCGCCAGGTCGGCGCCCACCCTGCCGAAGATGATCGCCACCCAATGCAGCCTCAGCAGCAATTCCTCGGAGCGGCTCAGCGTCAGGCTCGGCACGACTTCGAGCAGTTCGAGATCCAAATCCGGCTGATAGAAGCGATTGAACAGCACCAGCGCGTCGGCGCCGGCGCCATCGAGCTGTTTTGCCATGTTCGCGGGAGCACTGAAGAAGTGCGACACCTTCACCGCGAGGGGAATCCGTACGCTTTGTTTTACCTCCCGAACCAGCTCGACGTATGCCCGCTCGATGTGTCCGGCGGTGAGTTCCGGGTCGGTCACAATCGAATAGAGGTTCAATTCGATCGCGTCGGCGCCCGCCTGTTCCATCTCGCGCGCATAGCGGATCCAACCGCCCGTCGAGGTGCCATTGAGGCTGCCGATGACGGGAATCGAAACGCTCGCCTTGGCCGTGCGAATCAGCTCCAGATAGCCATCGGGGCCGAGGTTGTAGGTCGTCAGGTCGGGAAAGTAGCCCAGCGATTCGGCGAAACTTTCAGAGCCGCGAAAGAGATCCGCGTCAAGCGTCTCACTTTCCAGCGTGAGCTGCTCTTCGAAGAGCGAAGGCAGCACCACCGCGGCAATCCCGTGATCTTCGAGACGCCGAATACGGTCCATCGAATCGCAAAGCGGCCCGGCCGAAGCGACGATGGGGTTCTTCAAGACGAGGCCAAGGTATTTGGTGGCGAGGTCGATCATTGCTTGCCCTCTTTGGCCGACTTGTCCGAGGCAGTCTCCGATCCGGCGGCAGGTTGCGAGGACGGGATTCCCGCTCCGGCCATCGCGGCGCGGTTCGCGTACACACGCCACTGGCGCTCCACATCGTCCTGCGCCATCCGCAGCAATTCGCGCGCGGCTTCAGGATTGCTGCGCGCGAGCATCGTGTAGCGCGCCTCCTGGTAGGCGTACTGCTTGAGCGGAATGCTCGGCGCCTTCGAGTCGAGCTGGAAGGGATTCTTGCCTTCCTTTCGCAGCGCCGGGTCGTATCGCATCAGCGGCCAATAACCTGAGAGCACCGCGTTCTTCTGCTGATTGATGCCGAATGCCATGTCATAGCCGTGCGCGATGCAGTGGCTGTAGGCGAGGATCAGCGAGGGCCCGTCGTGCGCTTCCGCTTCGAGCAAGGCGCGGACCGTGTGCGAGTCGTTCCCGCCCATCGCCACGCGCGCGACGTACACCGAGCCGTAGCTGATCGCCTCCATCGCGAGGTCCTTCTTGCCGGTCTGCTTGCCGCCGGCGGCAAACTTCGCAACCGCGCCGCGCGGCGTGGCTTTGGACATTTGTCCGCCCGTGTTCGAGTACACTTCAGTATCCAGCACCAGCGCGTTCACGTTCATTCCGGAACCGAGGACGTGATCCAGTCCGCCAAACCCGATGTCATACGCCCATCCGTCGCCGCCCACGAGCCAAACGCTCTTGCGCACCAGCGCATCGGCAATCGCCATCAGGTCGCGCGCGTCGTTGGTTTCGACGCCGGCAACCAGGCGCTTGACCTCGGCGACACGCAGGCGTTGCGATGCGATGCCTGCCTCGGTGGATTGGTCCGCCTCGAGGATTCCCGAGACCAGACCTTCGCCCATTTGACTCGCAAGCCGCCGCAGCAGTTCCTGCGCGTAGTCAACTCGCTTGTCGAGCGCGAGCCTCATCCCGAGCCCGAATTCGGCGTTGTCTTCGAACAGCGAGTTTGACCACGCCGGCCCGCGGCCTTCGGCATTCGAGGTGTAAGGGGTGGTCGGCAGATTGCCGCCGTATATGGAGGAGCATCCGGTTGCGTTCGCAATCAGCAATCGATCGCCGAAGAGTTGGGTAAGCAGCTTGATGTAGGGCGTCTCGCCGCATCCTGCGCACGCTCCGGAAAATTCGAACAGCGGTTCGAGCAGCTGCGTATCTTTAACTTGCGCGTGCGTCAGGCTGTCTCGATTGAACTCCGGGATCGACAGGAAGAAGTCCCAGTTCTTCGCCTCCACGTCGCGGATCGGAGCTTGCGGCGCCATGTCGATCGCCTTGTGCCGGACCTCGCTCTTGCTCTTCGCCGGGCAAACTTCCACGCACAGGCGGCATCCGGTGCAATCCTCGGGCGCTACCTGCAGCGTGTAACGCATCGCCTCGAGTCCACGCCATCGCGGCGGCGCCGACTTGAACGACGCGGGCGCATCGCCAAGCCGACTCGGCTCGTAAACTTTCGCGCGAATCACCGCATGGGGGCAGACCAGCACGCACTTCCCGCACTGGATGCATAGCGCCTCATCCCAGACCGGGATCTCCTGGGCGATGTTGTGCTTCTCCCATTTGGCCGTGCCGGTCGGAAAGGTGCCGTCGGGAGGCAGAGCGCTGGTAGGCAGCGAATCGCCGCGGCCCGCAATGAGAGTGCCGAGCACATCGCGGACGAACGCCGGCGCGTACGAGGGCACCGGCGCGACAACATCTATAGTGCTACTCACCGATGCGGGGATGGTGACTTCGTGCAGATTCGCCAGCGTCGTATCGACCGCGGCGAAGTTATTTCGCACGATCGCTTCACCGCGCTTCCCATAGGTATCCTCAATCGCGGATTTGATCGCTGCGATCGCTTCGTCCCGCGGCAGGACGCCGCTCACTGCAAAAAAACACGTCTGCATGATCGTGTTGATGCGGCCGCCCATGCCCGCATCGTGCGCCACCTTGTACGCATCGATGACGAAGAAGCGAAGCTCCTTGTCGAGAATCTGCTGCTGCACCTTGCGCGGCAGATGGTTCCACACCTCGTCGGGAGCGTATGGCGCGTTGAGAAGGAACGTCGCTCCCTGATCCGCGGCCGCGAGCACGTCCATCCGTTCGAGAAAGGCGAACTGATGACATCCGATGAAGCTCGCCTTGCTAATCAGATAGGTGGAGCGAATCGGGTCCGGCCCGAAGCGCAGATGCGACACCGTGATCGAGCCCGCCTTCTTGGAATCGTACACGAAGTAACCCTGCGCATAGCTGGGCGTCTTATCACCGATGATGGTGATCGAGTTCTTGTTGGCGCCCACGGTGCCGTCCGATCCCAATCCATAGAAGAGCGCCCGCACGGTCTGCGGACTTTCGGTCGAAAATTCCGGGTCGAATGCGAGGCTCGAATGCGTTACGTCATCGTGGATTCCCACCGTGAAGTGATTTTTGGCAGTCTCCCGCTTGAGCTCGTCGAAGACCGCTTTCACCATCGCGGGAGTGAATTCCTTCGACGACAAACCGTATCGCCCGCCGATGATTCGTGGCCATCTGCCGTCGATAGCGCCCGCCGCCCGCGCCTCGCTCAGCGCGGTCACGACGTCGAGGTAGAGCGGCTCGCCAGTGCTGCCGGGCTCCTTGGTGCGATCGAGCACCGCGATCGCGCGCGTGGTTTTCGGCAAAGCCGCGGCAAAAGCGGCGCTGTCGAAGGGACGGAACAAGCGCACCTTGAGCAGACCGACCTGCTCTCCGCCTGCGAGCAAACGCTCGATCGTCTCGTCGGCCGCGCCGGCGCCCGAGCCCATTAAAACGACCACCCGCTCCGCTCGAGGATCCCCGGCATATTCAAACAGGCGATAGCCGCGGCCGGTCAGCCGCGCGAAGCGATCCATAATGTCCTGAACAATCGTCGGGCAGGCGCGATAGAAAGGATTGATGGCTTCGCGCGCCTGGAAGAAGACATCCGGATTCTGCGCCGTGCCACGCAGCATCGGACGATCGGGGCTGAGCGCGCGATCGCGATGCTGGCGGACGAACTTCGCGTCGATGAGCGCACGCAGATCGTCGTCTGACAGCGGATGAATCTTGTTCAGCTCATGCGACGTCCGGAAGCCGTCGAAAAAATGCAGAAACGGGATGCGCGATTCGAGTGAAGCGGCGTGCGCAATCAGGGCGAAGTCATTGGCTTCCTGAACCGAGTCGGACGACAACAAGGCGAAGCCGGTCGCGCGCGCCGCCATCACGTCGCTGTGGTCGCCGAAGATCGAAAGCGCATGCGTCGCCACGGTCCGTGCCGCGACATGAATGACGCATGCGGTAAGCTCGCCGGCGATTTTGTACATGTTGGGAATCATCAGCAGAAGGCCTTGCGAGGCGGTGAATGTGGTTCCCAGCGCACCCGCCTGAAGCGCCCCGTGCAGCGTTCCCGCGGCGCCACCTTCGCTCTGCATCTCCATCACCTTCGGCACCGTGCCGAAGATGTTAGTGCGGCCTTCATCGCTCCATTGATCGGCCCATTCGCCCATCGGTGACGACGGCGTGATGGGATAGATCGCTATTACTTCGCTTAGGCGGTAGGCAATCGAAGCCGCCGCTTCATTCGCATCCATGATTTGCATTTGAGACTCGTACTGTATTTCGTCAGAAGCTTTTGGACAAGGTAGCAGTGGATTTATGACCGGATCTGCCCATCTGATTTGAAGTTGTGGTGTTAGTTGAGTAGCGCAGCCGGCGCCGCTGCTCAAGGGTCCGCTGCTAATCAACGAAAAACGAACTCGTCTCGGGCGCGGAGATTTCCAGGACCCGAACGCAATTGAGCATGAGTGCGGCTTCGGCGCTCTCTCTCGTGGCGCGATGCGCTCTCCGATCCGAACCGATGGCTTGCCGGTCCGTGGCTCTAGCCAGGGAGAAAAGTTCGTCCTACCATCTCGCGCGGGAGGCGATCATGCCCAATCGAACAGCCCTTCATCCCGAACTCTACTCGCCGGACTCCACCGGCAATCCTTCCCTGAACGGCGGCAAATGCCGCGCCTGTGGCTATGTCTTCTTTCCCCCGCAGCGTTATGGATGCGAATCCTGCGGTGCGCCACCCGAAAAGCTTGAGGCAGTGCAATTGGGCGGACGCGGCAGGCTTCATTCGTACGCAACTGTTCATCTCTATCAGGGTAGGGACATTGAAGCTCCGTTCACGATCGGCCTGATCGTCCTCGATGACGGCCCTGCTATTTCTTCCACGCTTACCAATCGCACCGATGAGGGCCTCGCCATCGGCGATCGCATGAAGAGCGTGCTGGTTGCGGCCGGTACCGATCCGCAGGGCAACGAGATGTTCGAGCTGCGCTTCGCCAAGGCAGAGGCAAGCAAATGAAAAAGAACCTTCGTGATATGCGTCCGGTCTATGTAGTCGGCATCGGCCTCCATCGATATCAGCGCCTCAGTGAAACCCCATACGTGACGCTCGGCCTTGCCGCGGTACGGGAGGCTCTTGCGGATGCTGCCCTTGAATGGCGATCGGTCGAGTCGGCCTACACCGGCACCGCGCTAATCGGAATGGCGGCTTCACGGCCGATGCTGCGTCATCTCGGTGCGACCGGAATTCCGATGGCTCAGGTTGAGAACGCGTCCGCTTCGGGATCGACGGCATTTCGCCAGGCGTGCATCGATGTCGCCAGCGGCTTGAGCGATGTTTCACTCGCAGTAGGAGTGGACAAGCCGGGACTGTTCGCGATGGCGCCGGGGAAGACCCGGACGCGCGACCTGGTCGGCTCTCGCATGGTGCCTTTCACCCATTTCGCCCTGCTCGCTCAGGAGTACATGACTCGCTACGGCGTGAGCGCGGATCAGATTGGGATGGTCGCGGTCAAGAACAATCGCAACGGAGCGAACAATCCTTACGCACAGCGCCAAAAGGCAAGAACCCTGGAAGAAGTGATGGCCGGGCCGGCTATTTCGGGGTCGCTGACGCGCCTTCAATGCTGCCCCATCGGGGAGGGCGCAGCCGCGGTCATAGTCGCCTCCGACGATGCGATCGCGCGACTCGGCATCGCTCGCAGCCGCGCAGTCAGAGTCATCGCGTCAGTCACCAAAACCGAGCAGATCTACCGTGGCGCGAAAAATTTTGACGCCGAGTTGACTCGCGAAACTGTCGAGCAGGCGTATAGCGAAGCCGCCGTAGGAGCCGGCGACCTGAATCTGATCGAACTCCATGATGCGTTCACGATCGAAGAGCTGCTGTACGTGGAGGCAATGGGGCTGTGCGCGCCGGGCAAGGCCGCGGGCGCGATCGCGTCCGGCGAGTTCGATATTGGCGGCCGCTGCGCGGTAAGCGCGTCAGGAGGACTGCTCGCGATGGGCCATCCGATCGGTCCGACCGGCGCCGGGCAGATCGCCGAGCTCACGCGCCAGTTGCGCGGCGAAGCGGGCGTGCGGCAACAGCCCAACGCGAAGACGGGACTTGCTCATATGGTTGGCGTCGGCGCCGTTTGCGTCGTTCATATTCTGCAGAAGCAAGCGTGATCGCGCCTGCTAGAAGAACCAGCCCGAGTCGGATGACTGGCCGAAGATTGCACCGACGAAGTGCTCCAACTCTACGTTGAACTTCATGATCACGTGGTCGGAGCCGCGCGTCAGTCCGAAGCCGGGGCCGACGTTATATTCGATCCCATGGGGCAGTTCGCCCCAGATCACTGGAAAAATATAGTGCTGCTGAGTGGATAGAGGATCGTTATCGTCGATATCGCCAACCGCGCCGTAAAACTCGACCCCCGGCGAGCAGTAGCGCATCCATCGGTAGTAGATGCCGCTCGCGTAACCGAATTCGAAGCCCTTGTTCTTGTCCGGCCCGGTGAATATGGGCTTTTCAAACTGTGGATCAAGCATGATCGAGAACCCTCCAACGTCCTTCTCGATTATGGGGCGCAGTTCGAGTTCGAGCTGGTCATCATCGAACTGCGGCGTCTTGTGCCATTCGAGTTCGAGGTACCAGCCAAGATCGACGGGCAGAGTGCCCTCGTCGAAAAATCTGCCGCGCAGACGATACTTGGAACCGGCGTACCAGTAACCGTGGCCGGGGACCTGAGCCATGTTGAGGTAGGCGGCGGCCTCGATTCGATCGGTGAGCCCATAGGTAAGTTCGTACTGGTTGTACCAGATTCCCTGGCTCCGAAAGGTCCCGGCAGCCGTTCCGTTGCCGCCTTGGCTGTGGCCGTTAGCGATGACCGCGTTGTCCACCTCAAGCTCAGCCACTCCCCGTTGTTCCGTCGCATACGGGTAGACCTCGAACTCCCACGGGTCGACCTGCGCGGCGGCAAGATGCGGACACAGGAGCGTGCCGAGCGCCAGAAATAAACCCGCCAAAGCCGAACGCAAAGATTTTCTCACTTCGATTTCTCACTTACTCCGTAATTCTGCTGATCGACCCGAAATTTCCCAATCGATCCATCGTTCCAGTGCTGCGCGGTCTTGCTGGGTCAGCCGGGCGCCTGGATGGACAATCCGGTATGACCACGGCGGCATTGCCTCCTGGCCGAGCGCCCTCTCGGTCCATTGAAGCTTTCGTTTTCGCGTGGCTGGGTAGTATTCGCCCCACTGGGAGAAGTTGATCTGCCTGCGTCCCAGTTCCACCTCGTGCGCGGCCAGCCATGAGATCGGAGCGACGCGGCAGTACCAGGGCCATCGCGTTTCGTTGGAGTGGCAGTCGTAGCAGGCGCGTCTCAACGTCGCCTCGATTCCGGGCGGAGCGGAGACATCACCGGTCGCCGGCGGGTTGGTGGTTTGAACTGGAACAAACTGGGCGAGCAAAAGACCTCCAGCGATTCCAAGCAGTGCAATTGTTCCGACATTCCCAAGCCTCATCGCGCGTACCGCATTAGATCCCGGTCACTTCGCGATGATGCTTCCCTGGGGAACGTCCTGGTGGAAATCGTCATAGAAGTCGTAGCTTCCAGGGCTGAGCGCCGGCAGACGCACGCTGATCGTTTCACCAGGCTCGATGGCCTTTTCGCGGTTGAGCTTGAAGCTCTCGAACTCGATTGTTTCCTTGCTTGAATTCACGACCTTGATCATGAGCGGCTGGCCGGCGGGTACGGTGAGCGTCTGCGGTGTGAAATGGCCGTTGTCAAACCGAATCTCGAGAACGCTGTTTTGGGCTCCCGCAGCAGCAGCGGTTAATGCGACTGCGGCTATGGCGAAAAGAGCGGCGATCCGGAATTTCAAGAGCGTGGACATGGAGTTCGGTCCCTAAATGAAATTGAGAATGAGTCTCAATTCTATTAGCTGAACCCTCCCCCTGCGTCAAGCGTGGCCGGTCCATTTGACGATCGCCGCGGATCGCCGACGCAAGCGACCGATAGTATCGACGCGCGATGGTGGCCGACCGTATCGGCTACGCCGAGCACGCCAATGCGGCCGGCGTGCGCGCCGCGTGTTTTTGCGCTTGAAAGGTGCCCGATCGCTGGTAGTAAGATGCGATCATTGGAGGAAGCAAAGTGACAAAACTTCACGGAACTTCACGATCGCGCAGCGCCCGGTCCTTGTGGGCTCTCGAAGAGCTCGGCGTCAAATACGAGCATCTTCCGATTGCAACGACCGAAGCCAAGTCGGCCGAGAATCTCAAACGCAATCCCAACGGGCACGTGCCGGTGCTTGAAGACGACGGCGTGGTGGTTTGGGAGTCGATGGCGATCAATCTCTACCTGGCCGAAAAGTACGGGCAGAATTCGCTGTGGCCGCCGAAACCCGCCGCGCGCGCCGACATCTACAAGTGGAGCTTCTGGGCGATGACCGAGGTCGAGCCGCATCTCCTCACCATTTTGCGCAATCGAGTAATGAATCCCCCCGAGCAGCGCGACGAAAAAGCCGCGCAGGCTGCCGTCGAAGCTTTGAAGGCGCCGCTGAACGTGCTCGAGGGATCGCTCAAGGGCAAGGAATATCTGCTCGGCAAGAACTTTACGATCGCGGACCTGAACGTGGCCGCGGTCCTGAGCTGGGCGCCGATGATGAGGCTCGACTTGGCATCGACTCCGAACGTACAGGCGTGGTTGCAAAAATGCCTTGGGCGGGAAGCCAATAAGAAGGTCCGCGGGCTGAAGTAATCAAAAGTCGCGAGCCGCCTTGAGAATGCAGTTACCGATCAGCGGGTCGGTGCGCGGCTTTGTGTTAAGGTTGTGCGTCAAATCGCGCCAACATTGCGGTGAGAATCATGGGAGTGTTGTCAGGCTATCGCGTCATCGAACTGGCCGGAATTGGCCCCGGACCAATGTGTGCAATGCTGCTCTCGGACATGGGCGCCGACGTGCTGCGCATCGATCGCGCGGCGGACGCGAATTCGGGCTTCGCGATGGAAGCGAAATACAGCCTGCTCAATCGCGGCCGGCGCTCGGTGGCATTCGATCTCAAACGGCCCGAAGCGATTGAGGCCGTGTTGCGGCTGGTCGAGAAAGCCGACGCATTGATCGAAGGTTTCCGGCCCGGCGTAACCGAGCGGCTCGGCCTGGGCCCCGACCACTGTCTCGCGCGCAATCCGCGCCTGATCTACGGACGCATGACGGGATGGGGACAGCAAGGTCCGCTGGCGCATGCGGCCGGTCACGACATCAACTACATCGCGCTGTCCGGCGCGCTGCACAGCATCGGGCGCAAGGGCGAGGCTCCAGTGCCACCGCTGAACCTGGTTGGCGATTTCGGGGGCGGCGCACTTTACCTGGCGTTGGGAGTGGTCGCGGGACTGCTCGAGGCGGGTAAATCGGGCCGGGGCCAGGTGGTGGATGCCGCGATGGTGGATGGAGCGGCGTCATTGATGACCGCGATCTACGGTCTGCACGGTTCGGGTATATGGAACAACGAACGCGGCGACAACATCCTCGACACGGGCGCTCATTACTACGATGTTTACGAAACCAGGGACGGCCAGTACGTCGCGATCGGATCGATCGAAGCAAAGTTCTACGACGAATTGCTCCGGCTGTCGGGCCTCAAGGGCGAGGATCTGCCGCATCAGCAAGATCGCAAGTCGTGGCCCGCGATGAAGGAGCGGCTGAAGGCGCTGTTCCGCACCAGGACGCGCGACGAATGGTGCAAGATCATGGAGGGCAGCGACGTTTGTTTCGCGCCGGTGCTCAGCATGGATGAAGCGCCGCGCCATCCGCACAATCGGCATCGCGGAACTTTCGTCGAGCAAGGCGGCGTGACGCAGCCGGGGCCAGCGCCCCGATTCAGCCGCACGCCGAGCGCGATTCAGCGGCCGCCGGCAAGGCCGGGCGAGCATACCGAAGAAGCGTTGCGCGACTGGGGCTTCGCCGACTCGGATTTGGAGAGGCTGCGCAAATGCGGCGCGATCGCCAAGTCAGCGTGACCGCCAAGTCAGCGTGACGCGGCGCGAACCTTAAGCGCGGCCGGTCAGACGAGCGCGTTCCAGCACGCCTTCGAAGATTCGCACCGCGACGGCGTCAATCAGCATCCCGCCCGCGCCCGACGCGCCCGCGCCTTCGCGCGTGGCGGCCTGGTAGGCCTCGGACATTTTGCGCGCGGTTTCAACTTCGTGCGGCGTCGGCGCGAATACGTCGTTGGCGATTTCGATCTGACTCGGGTGTATTGCCCACTTGCCGACCGCGCCGAGCGTCGCCGCCCAGGTGGCCTCGCGCCGATAGCCTTCCGGATCCCTGAAGTTGCCGAAGGGTCCATCGATTGCGTCGATGCCGTTGGCGCGGCACGCGGTGATCATGCGGACGCGCGCGTGATGCCACATATCGCCGGGATATCGATTTGCCGGATCGGCCGCGACGCCGAAGCGCATGCCCTGGCTCGCCGAAAGATCGCCGAAGCCCAGGATCAGAGCCTCGAGCCGCGGCGACGATGCGGCAATTTCCTCGACCCGCGCGAGCGCCGCACTTTCTTCGATCAGCGCCTCGAGGCCGATCCTGTTTTTCAAATGAAGCTTCGTCTCGAGCTGCGTCAGCAGCGTATCGAAGAACCAGATGTCGCGCGGCGCCTTCGGCTTCGGGACGATTATGATATCGAGCTTGTCGCCCGCGCCCTCGACAACTTCGATCACATCGTCGTGCGCCCAGTGCGTGTCCGCACCATTGACGCGCACGGCGCGAATTTTTTTGCCCCAATCGAGATTGCGCAGCGCCTCAACGGCGTTCTTGCGCGCCGCTTCTTTCTGCGCCGGCGCGACCGCATCTTCAAGATCGAGGAAAACCATGTCGGCCGCGCTCGCCATCGCCTTCTCGAACATTTTCGGACTCGAAGCCGGCGTCGAAAGTTCGGACCGTCTTAGTCGAAGCGTCATGATTGCTCCTTGTGCGCGATTGATATTCCCGCCTCGGCGAGTACCTGCTCGGTATTTTCGCCCAGGCGCGGCGCGCGCGCGTAAATCCCCGACGGCGTACCCGTCAGCTTGATCGGACATCCCGCCAGCACCAGTGGAGGATTGTCGCCCGGCTGTTCGACCTCGACCAGCATGCCGCGCGCCCTCGGATGCGGATCCTCGAAGATATCCTTGGCGGTATTGACCGGGCCGACCGGAACCTTGCCGCCGATCGCGGCTACGATTTCGCGCGTGCTATGCGCTTTGGTCCAGTCTGAGACAAGGCCGCGCACGAAATCGGCATTTGCGACTCGCCGGTGGCCGTTGCGGGTGCGGTCGTCGGTCACGAGATCGGGCCGGCCGATCGCATCGCACAGAATCTTCCAATGATTTTCGCCGGGCGCTGCGATGGCGACGGCGCCGTCGCGGGTGGGAAAAATATCGAATGGACACAGCACCGGGGTCCCGTTGCCGGCCGGTTCCCTGATGACGCCGCCGCCCGCGTAGCTGTAAACGATCATTTCGCACAGGGCGAGAATCGCGTCGTACATCGCTACGTCGAGAAATTGTCCCTGCCCGGTCCGACGCGCTGCATGAATCGCCGACACCACTCCGAGCGCAGCCAGAGTGCCGGGATAGATATCTCCGACCGCGGGGCCGACTCTGAAGCCGGCGCTGCCTTGCGGACCCGTGACTGCCACCAATCCGCCCATGCTTTGCGCAACGATGTCGAACGCGGGCCAATCCGCATACGGGCTCAGGCCGGTCCGCGGATCTCCGAAGCCGCGAATCGCAGCATAGACGACGGCAGGATTAATTTCGCGCAGCCGCTCGTAACCGATTCCCGCGCGATCCATCACACCGGTCTTCGCATTCTCGACGACTGCGTCCGCGGTCTTCACGAGCCTGAGAAACGCGTCGCGGCCGGCGTCGGTCTTGATGTCGAGCACGATGCTGCGCTTGTTGCGATTGACGCTGGCGAAGTAACCGCCGTAGTCGCAGCCCTTCCGATCGGCAGGATGCGGTCCCAGGCTTCTGCCCATGTCGCCGCCGGGCGGCTCGACCTTGACAACGTCGGCGCCAAGGTCGGCCAGCAGCATCGTGCAGTACGGACCGGCCAGCGCCTGCGTCAGATCGAGGATGCGAACATCCGAGAGCGGTCCCGTGCGCGCGTTCAACGATTGCCCCAATGCGAGCGACGCTTGATCAGCAGCGTGCGCTCGCCTTCAAAGACGATCGTCCCGTCATGCTTGGTTCCCCAATGCTTGAAGCGCACGATGCCGGCGTCGTCGCGATCGGCGTCGCGTTTTTCAAGAACTTCGCTGTAGGCGTACAGCGTGTCGCCATGAAAGACCGGCGAGGTGAACCTGATCCCCGTCAAGCCGAGCTCGGCGAGCGCATTTTCGCCCGTGTCCTGCGTCGCCAGCCCGATGCACACCGAGCCGGTCACCAGCCCGAACACGAGCCGCTGGCCGAATTGCGTCGAACGCATGCGATGCTCGTTGTAGTGGCTGTCGGCGGTGTTCAGCACCAGCTTGGTGAGCATCTGATTTTCGATCTCGCCGATGGTGGTGCCGCGTGCGTGACGCAATTTCGCGCCGACTTCGAAGTCTTCGAAGTAATTGCCGGCGCCGGTCAGCTTCGAGATCGATGCACTCATTCTTTACTTTTTCACCTTCTCACTCTCGGCAGCAGACGATCGGAGATAATCCGCAGCTGGATTTCGGAAGTACCCTCGAAAATCTTGGTCAGACGCGCGTCGCGCCAGTAGCGCTCGAGCGGAAAGTCCTTGGTGTATCCGTAGCCGCCGTGAATCTGAATCGCCTGGCTGGTGACGCGCTCGGACATTTCGGAGGCGAACAGCTTCGCCATCGAAGCCTCCTTGTCGCATCGCCGCCTGCCGTCAATTTCGGTGGCGACAAAATAGGTCAACTGCCGCGCGGCTTCGATCTCGGTCGCCATCTCGGCCAGCTTGAACCGAATCGCCTGGAATTCTGCGATCGGCTGCCCGAATTGGACCCGCCGCTGCGCGTACACCAATGAGTCTTCGAGCCCGCCCCGCGCCAGCCCGATCGCACGCGCCGCGGTATGCACCCGCGCCACCTCGAGTCCGCTCACCGCGCCGTAGAATCCCTTGCCCTCGCCGCGGTCTTCGCGCTCGCGGCCGAGCAATGCGTCTGCCGGCAGCTTGAAGTTGTCGAAGTGCAGCTCCCACGTCTTCCAGCCGAAGTAACCGATCTTGCGAATCGGCGAGCCGGTCAACCCCGGTGGAAACTTGCCGCGCTCCTTGAGGACCAGGAATTGGCTGATGCCCTCGTGGCGGCGGTGTGGATCGGACGGTTGCTTGGTGCGCGCCAGCACCGAGATGAAATCCGCGCCGTCGGCAAACGTGCACCAGGTCTTGGTGCCGTTCAGCATCCAGCCATCGCCGTCGCGCGTCGCTTTGCACGAGACGTTGGCGAGATCGGAGCCTGCGTCCGGCTCTGACAGCGCAGCCGCGCCGAGAAATTCTCCACGCGCCATCCGCGGCAGATATTCGCGCCTTTGCTCCGCCGTGAAACCGCCGCCGAGTCCGTTGCCGCGCGCGATTATGCTCGCGACGCTCATCCATGCGCGCGCGAGTTCTTCGGTGATCAGCACGTACTCGAACGCCCCCAGCCCAAGTCCGCCATACGCCTCCGGGATGACGATTCCGAAGTAGCCCATCTCGGCCAGCTTGTCCCGCAGCGCCATCGGGATGTCGCCCTGTTCGGGATCGAGCTTGTTCGCAAGCGGCAGAACTTCGTTCATCGCGAAGTCGCGCGCCGCCTGCTGAATCATCCGCCGCTCGTCGGTCATGTAACTCACGATGCAGCTCCTCTGCGTTTGGCGACCAGGTTCGTCCGCTCGTAGCTGATGACGAGTTCGTCGCGTTGATTGCGGGCTTCGGTACGCCAGGTCACGATTCCGAAGTTGCCGCGGCTTGCGGATTCGCGCGTGGAGACTACCGTGCTGCGCGCGCTCAGCGTATCGCCCGGATAGACCGGGCGGTGAAATTCCAACCCGTTGATGCCGAGAAACGGTCCGCCCGCTTCGCTCAAATCCTCGACCGAAATGCCAACCACCGTGCACGCCACCAGCATCGGATTGACCACCACGTCGGGGTGACCGTGCGCGCGGGCGTACTCGGCGTTGAAGTACAGCGGGCAATGCGCGAGCGTCGCGGTGGTGAAGAGCGAATTGTCGCCGGCGTTTATCGTGCGCCCCCAATGATGCTCGAAGACCTGGCCTTGGTGGAATTCTTCGAACGAATGGCCTTTCGGCACCAGCTTGAACTGACTGAAATCGGGATCTGCCATAGACCAAGCTCCTAGCAAAACTCCTGGGCGCGATGCGGCGCGTTGAACGTATCGCACTCTAAGGGATCAGAAGAACCCTGCCGACTGCATTCCGGCTCTCGATGTATGCGTGGGCGGCGCCGGCCTCGGATAGCGGGAACGTCCGATCGATCACGACCTTTAATTCGCCTCTGGCGGCCTCCTCGATCAGGCGCTGGATCATATTGTGCACGCGGTCGGTGCCCATTTCGGCGCCCAGGAAAACTCCCGTCAAAGAGCGGTTGCCTGCCATCAGCGACGAGACGTCCACCGTCATCGGTTCGCGTCCGGCCGCGCCAACCATCGAGACGCGGCCGCGATAGGCGAGCGATAGAAGGCTGCCCTGCAGGGTCGCGCCGCCGACCGGGTCAACGACGAGATCGACGCCCTTCTTGTTGGTAATTTTCATGACCGACTTCACCACGTCATCGGTCCGGTAGTTGATCCCATGATCGAGACCGAGCGGCTTCAGCCGTTCCAGCCGCTCGTCGCTCGATGCGGTGGCGAGCACTGTCGCACCTGCCCGCTTGGCGAGCTGAATTGCGGCAACGCCGACACCGCTCGCGCCCGCCTGCACCAGAACCGTCTCGCCAGCCTTGAGCCGGCCGAACTCAAACAGGCAATCGGCGGCGGTGCCGAACGTCACGGGGATGGTTGATGCAAGCTTGACGTCGAATCCTTTTGGCACCGGCCATGCGCTGCGGGCCGGCACCGATCGCAGCGCGGCGTGGGAGCCGAAGTTGTAAGAGGTAGCTACCTTCTGGCCGACCCGAAGGTTGGTTACCTCCGAACCAACCTCGACAATCTCGCCACCGGCCTGGTAGCCAACCACATGCGGCTTGGTGAGCAGTGGTCCATGCCAACGATTGAGCGTATCGCCGCCCTCGATGCTCACCGCCTCGACGCGGATCACAACCCCTTTCGGATGACATACGGGATCGGGAACGTCCTCGTACTTGAGAACCTCCGGACCACCGTTTTGATAATAGACAGCAGCTTTCATCGCGCATCTCCTCCAATCACTTTGCCGTCAGCGGCGCCAAGTCAATCGACGATGGCCGAATAGATGATGTTCCTGAGTTGCCCACGGAAGTTGAAGATGCATCATCCTAAAAGTAAATCGGATCCACGTACAGGCCGCGAGCAGCGGCGCCCGCCGGCTCCGGGATGCCGAATGAAATCACCACAAACCGTTCCAACTCGCTTGCCATCGCGCGCACGCGTTCGTATCCTGCCGACGCCTCCGACGTGAACACGGAGAGTCGGTCGAGACCTCGATCGGACAGCCATCCGCATTGCGCGCGTAGAAGCGCTTCGAACTCGTCCTCCGCGCCCGGGATAAATCCCCAATCCAGCGCAATCCCGCGCCGCGACTCGATGCGCTCGCCCTTCGATTCGATGTTAAACCGTACCGTGTCGCCGGCGGGCCATACTCCCACCACCGCGCGATCTGTCATCCGCACCCGTTCCCAGCAATAGTCTCGCGGCGAACGCTCCACCCGAGCGCGGAACGACTCCACGGTGTACGGCACGTACATCTCGTCGGATTGATGGGTCGCGTTGAGAATTTCGACGATCCGCGACGCATCGCGCGCCGTAGCCGGTCGTCCGGCCTCAGCGCCGGCGATCGATACACACGGAAGTTGTGCGCGAATCTGATGAGTGCTCCATCGAGGCGCCCCCGCGAAGCCTCGCAGCATTGCCGCATTGTTGACCGACGGATACGCGGTGCTTCCGTCCGACGATCCCTCCGGGTACTTCTCGTCGAAAACGCGATTTATCGCGCCCCACAAGCCTTTCTTCTGATGCTCCGGAAGAATGCGAAGATGAGCGAACGCGTGGATTCGATAATCGCGCCCTCCGACCCGCACCGTATGCACGGCCGCTACGTTGACGCCGGCCGGTTTTCCATCCACGAAACCCAGCGCGACCAGGAAATCATCCATCAGCCGCGTGAACGCAAAGTAGTCGTCGCCGCGCTCGATCGTCATCGTGACGCCGTCGCCCAGCACGATCGGGCATCGCCGCTCAATGTCGGCGAGCACTGCCGCGTCAGCCGCAGTCGCTTCGCGCGACACCACCTCGAACTCGAGGATACGCTCGCGAGCGAGCACGGTTATTCGATGCGGCTCCCGGTCCTCGACCGCGATTGACAGCCGCCATTTCTTATCGCCGCTGGTTTGGATGACCGTCAACTGGTAGTCGGACACTTGCTCGACCGACGCCACCCTGAAATCGCCGTAGCTATTGCTGCAGCGCTTCCATCCTCCTGTGAGCACTTCATGCCGATAAGGAAACGGCGCGCGCACGGACATGTTTAAGGCGCATCGAGCGTCAAGTTCAGCCTCGGAGGCGCCTTCGCCGGCCGAGACAATGCGCTCCAGATACCATCCAAGCTGGCGTCCCGCGGGATTGTCGGGAATTTCGGGAAATGTCTTCACTCGCCTCGCTGATGTTCTAGTACGAATTCACACGATTGTCGCGCTCCGATAGGGGTGCCCCGGGCGGCGTTTCTCCGCTAGACTTGAACCCCGGATGACAACCCCGATTCGAGTCCATCTTATCACCGGAGGATTTCCTCCCGGTTCCTTCGCCGGCCATGACATGGATTTCGTGCGCCTGTGCATCCTGGGCCTTCTGCAACAGAACTCGCAGGTGCTTACGACCAGCGGCAATGATTTCGCCGACGTCGCGAAATGGTTGCCCGGCAGCCGATTGCTGATCACCTACGTCGCCGGACCGTATCCCAATGACGAACAGAATCAATTCATTCGCAACTGGCTCGAAGCGGGCGGACGATGGCTCGCGCTTCACGGCACCAGCGGCGGAAAGGCTGCGCCGGTGGACGGGAAGCGTTACGTCCGAAAAATGGTGAAGGGCGGTTATCACGACACGCTGGGCTGCTTTTTTCTCAATCATCCCCCGGTGCGCAAGTTTCGCGTTGACGTAGCCGATCGCGAGCATGCCCTCACTCGGGGCCTGCCGCCGTCCTTCGAGGTCATGGACGAACTCTATCTCATTGAGCTTCAGGACCCCGCCAACAGCCACCTGCTGCTCACGACCGTGCTCGAAAGAGACCCATCGCCGCCCGGATTCGGTTTCGCCTACGACCGCGATACTTCGCTGATGCCCGACGGCAAAACCCGCGTGCTCGGATACACGCGCGAGACCGGGACGGGGGCCGTGACCTACATCGCGCTTGGCCACTGCCACTCGCCGATAAGCAACGTTCAGCCGTTTGTCGATTCGAGCGTCGAGCCGTCAGGAACTACTCCGATGGTTTTCCGCGGCTCGTGGGAGACGCCGGAATACCAGACGCTGATTCGTAACGCTCTGCAATGGGGCATCGGCGCCAATTCCTAGCGCGCGCATTCGCGGTGGGTTTTCGCATACAAGGCCTTCGGACTCGCTGGGGCGAGACATTTGTATCGTTTGCTCAGGTTTCCTCCTTCACACCATCGGCTCGTAACACAGGAAGACCTTCCCATTGGCGAAGGTCCGTGTCTTTGTCAGCTTCAGGGTCAGCATCTCCTTGATGCCGTCGAACATCGTACGCCCCTTTCCCAGAACGACGGGATTCACCACGACCTGGTATTCATCGATCAGACCCTCGGGCGCCAATTGCGAAACAATGCTGCCACTTCCCAAAATCGCCATGCCCTTTCCGGGTTGTTTCTTCATCTTTCGTATTTCCGACGCGATGTCGCCCTTCACCAGCTTCGTATTGCTCCACGACACCTTGTCCAGTGTTCTCGAAAACACGACCTTCGGCATACTATTCATCCTGTCGGCCACGATGGGATCATTCTGGATCGCATTTGGTGTCGGCCAATAACTTGCCATGAGCTCATAGGTAATCCTGCCGAACAATAACTGGCCTCCGCCACTTGCATTTTCCGCGACAAAGGCGTTGAACTCCGCATCGTCGTTACCGCTGTGAGCCCAACTGAAGTCGCCGTTCACGCCTGCAAAGTAACCATCCAGCGTCACGTTATTAAAAACGACTAATTCCCGCATGTCTCTTTTCCTTTTTTTAATGTGATCCCCTCCCTCGCCTGCGCGCCGTCGGGCTTGATTATCACTACCGTGCCGTCGGGCAGCAGCCTCTTTCCCCTAACCCGTCCTAACAGGGACGAAGTCCCGCATCTTCTCTTTTCACTTTTCACTAAGGTGCAGGGTCATTCCTGCCCATCGTGCGTCCTACTCTCACCCTTCCCCACTTACCCTGTTTTAACAGGCCGTCAGGCCGCATCTTCTCTTTTCTCTTCTCATTGGGTGCAGGGGTCACCCCTGCCCAAGGATGCGCGAAACCCACGGTGGGTTTCGCATACAATAAGGTGATTTCCCCTTCCCCACTGCACGCGCGCCGCGCGCGTGCGCGCACCCCTGCTACCTCATCCCCATCCTGAGCCGGTAGCTCCAGAACCACGGCACGATAGCGTCGCCGAGCGCATGGTGCGCCGCCTCGCGCAGCGCCGTGATTCCGATCTCATCCTCGCCGACGCCGTGCTTGAGCAGCGTGGCGATCTCGCCCTGGCTGAGCGCGAGCCCGACCAGCCGCTCTGCGCCTCCACTCTCGACGTGATGAAGCCCGACCTCCTTCACGTAACGGAACCGCCCGCTCTGCCTGATCCTCTCCAGATGCCCGCCCTTGTTCCACTGATGGACCTCCGGCGCGAGGCGCAGTTGGCGCTCGAGCGCCTCCGCTTTCGCCCGGCATGCGTTGTAGGCCTGTTCGGCTTCGGCGTTGAGCGTCGGCGGCCAGTCGCAGTCGTAAGCGGCAAACACCCCCCCATCGCGCAAAACCCGCGCAACCTCGGCGAAGGTGCCGTTCGGCTCCATCCAGTGCAGCGACTGCGAGCAGGTCACGATGTCGGCGTAACAGTCGGGAAGGCCGGTCGCGGTCGAGAGCCCCCCGACGAACCTGACCGAGCCCGCACTGGAGTCGGCTGCGCGGCGCTCATCAGCCTGCGCGCGCATGTCGGCGTTCGGCTCGACGCCGACGACCTCGGATGCGGATCGCGTCCAGATGAGGGTCGAGAGGCCGCTGCCGCTGCCGAGATCGACCACCACGGGCCGCGGCTTCGCGGCTAGCTGCGTCAGGAGATCGACGATAACTTCCGGCGGCCTCGGCCGGTACTTGTCGTAGAGTTCGGCGAAACCCGAGAAGCGATCGGCATTGGCGGCAACATGGGCGCGATCGATGCTCATGACGTGAACCCGCGCATGCGCCAAGTCTAGTTGCGCCGCGTGATCGAGGCGAGCGAGCCGCCATGCTGTCGGGCAGCCTGTTTCCCCCTAACCCGTCCTAACATCGTGCGTCCTACTCTCACCCTTCCCCACTTACCCTGTTTTAACAGGCCGTCAGGCCGCATCTTCTCTTTTCCCTCTTCACTGGGTGCAGGGGTCACCCCTGCCGAAGGAAGTGTGAAACCCACCGTGGGTTTCACATTAAATTAAGTGATTTCCCCTTCCCCCCTGCTCTTAACACTGGGTGCAGGGGTCACCCCTGCCCTGCCGCATCGCCGCCGCGCTCATCCCATGAGTTGACCCAATGATGCGGATGGCGGCGCGGGTCACGGGCACCAGGCTCGGGCGGTGAATCTTGTCGAGCGTGTCGATGGCGTCGAAGAGGTAGAAGGGCGCCGTCAGGAAGTTGACCAGCGGCACGCCGGCAAGATGAAAGGGGCCGCCGTCGGTGGTTGGTGATGGGCCGAAGACATCGGGCGGCAGGATCAGCGACCGCTCGAGCTGCTCGGCGACAATCGCTTCGCGCACGCTGGCCTCGACCGATGCGAGCCTGCTCGTGAACCACCAGCGCGGCTCCGGATGTCCCGACGCTGCCAGGCCGCCGTCACGCTCGACCATCTCGATGGCGGCGTGCTCGAGATGGACTTCCAGCACCACGCGAGCCAGTTCCGTCCTGTGCCGATCGATGAACGCGTGTACACCGGCGCCGCCGGCCATGTGCCCCGCGTTGAGGAGAAAGACCAGGCGATGCGGGCGATCCACTGGCGCGACGCGCGACCAGTAGCTGGCCTGTGCCAGGACCATCGACACGCCTGACGCGTCCTCGACGGCGGACGCCCACGGGCCGTCGTGATGGGAGCCGACGATGACGCTGTCGTCGTCGGCGCCCGGCAGTTCGCCAACAACGTTATAGCTGGTGATGTCGTGGCGGATCGCGCGGCTGACCAGCGTAACCTGCACGCGACCCGCGCCGCACAGGCGCCGCAGCTGCGCGCCGTCGCTGCCGTTGATCCAGACTCCGGGGATCGCGCGGGCCACGCCATCGTAGGGGACGTAGTACCGGTTCGAGTCGCCGGGGTAATCGCTCAGCACCCCTACGAATCCCGCCGCCCCTGCCGCGATCGATGCGTCCATAACTGCCATCAACTGATGGCTGAACGGGAGCACCTGGTTTGCCCCGGCAAGAGTGCCGGCCGGATCGTAGCGGCGCCAACCGGTATCGGTTTCTCTTGTCACGGCGCCCGCGAGCATCACGGGAAGATCCGCCGGGGCACGCATCAGCGGCACATCGACCAGCGCGAGTGCGCCACGGACGGTGCCGGGCGTTTCGTCACGCCACTGGACGATCGATGCATCGAGACCGTTATCGTCGGTCGCCGCCGAATGCGGTAGCGAGAAACAGGCGATGCGCGACTCGCGGCCATCCGCACGCACGATCATCGCTGATTCGAGCGGCTCCCAGTAAGGCAGCCGCACGGGCTCGAGCCGGACGTTGTCCAGTCCGAGTTCGCGGAACCGTTCGAGGCAGAAATTCTCGGTCCATCGATCGGCCGCATACCCGGGCCGCCGCACGCCGCGGGCAAAGACGGTCTCGATCCAGTCGAAGATGGTGCGCTCGTCCGGAACGAACGCCGCTTGCAGAATGCTCATCTCACCGCCTCCCGCCGAGGTGCGGCGACAGGCCGTGTCGCGGGTTCCGCCGCAGAGGCTGTGTCTTTAGGTTTGTCCATGTTCTTGCACATTAGCACAGCGGATCGCCAGCCGGCGCCCTGGGGCGCGGCGCGACGTGGCGAGGGTTCATCGGCTAAGCCTGCATTCTTTACGTGGATCGCTGGCTCCCATGCGCGACCGTAGATCTGGTAAGATTCAGTTAGAGCGCTTCGTTACTTTAGGGCGCTTCTAGCACTATTTTCGAGCGCCGCGAAGCGCGCCCCCGAATATATGGACGGCCTGAAGAACGCTCTTCAAGTAATCAACGGAATGGTCGCGGACGGGATCATTCAAAAATATGCTGTCGTGGGAGCGGTCGCGGCGCTTAACTATATCGAGCCGACCGTTACCCAAGACTTGGATGTACTGGTCTCTTTTGACGATCTTCAAAGTGGACCTAGTGGGCTCGTCACACTAGAGCCGCTGATTTCCTATCTGCGCAATCGCGGATACACAGAGTTCGAAAACGAAGGCATCGTCATCGAAGGTTGGCCGGTGCAATTTCTTCCGGTCGCGAACGACCTTGACGCGGAAGGATTGAAACAAGCCGTTGAAGTCGAAGTTGAGCTCGGTAGCGGATCTGCGCCGATCAAGATTACCGTGCTCACGGCCGAACACCTCGTGGCAACCGCGTTAAAGGTCGGGCGCCCAAAAGATCGCGAACGAATTCTTCGCTTTATCGATGAAAAAGCGGTAGATTTAAAATTGTTGCGAGACGTGCTGAGTCGGCACAATTTGCTGGAAGCGTGGTCAAAGCTTTGCGCTCAGACGGGGTTGCCGGACTTCGATGAATCGACATTCGAACGATCTTAAGTATCCCGATATATCTGACATTCTTGCTCGGAAGGCCGAAGGCCGGAAAACCCTCGCCGCGCTGTCATTCTGCCAGAAGCTTGAAATACTTGAGGACATGAGAGCACGGGTTGAGCCGATTCGTAAGGCGCGCGGTGCGAGACGCCCCCGCGTATCTTCTGCACCGACCTAGGCTAGGTCCTTTGAGCTAGACTGCACGCTCGCTGTCTGCGATGCCCGTTGTTCACTCATCTGCCGCATATCGCATCCCAAGGCGCCGCACGCCGCGGGCAAAGACGGTCTCGATCCAGTCGAAGATAGTGCGCTCGTCCGGGACGAACGCCGCTTGCAGCGTGCTCATCTCACCGCCTCGCGGAGATGTGCGAAGCATCGGACGCCGCCGAACTGCCTGTCAACCCCGCCGCCTCCGCCGCGCATCGTGCGTGTAGCATAGATCAAACGGGAGATCTTGATTGTATGCGAAACCCGCCGTGGGTTTCGCGCATCCCTGGGCAGGGGTGACCCCTGCACCCAGTGAAAAGAAAAGATGCGGGCTCCGCCCTATTAGAACTTCTTTTTTGTGTCATCCCGAGCGAAGCCGAGGGACCCCGGAATCTTAGGTTCTTCTCCTGAATTACCTCGCCCTTTATCGGGAGAGGCCGACGCGAGTCGTCGAGCGTTGGGTGAGGGACATCTGCGCGGCGCCATTCTCTGATGCGCCGCGCGGGCGCGACGTTCGAGGTGCATCTGACGCCGGGCGGTCCCCAGATTTGAAACCAGCAAAGCCCTAATCTCAGGTCATCTCAGATCCGACATCGTTCGGCGCAGGCTCGTGTGCATATGGTGGAAGAGCCATTCCCGCGTCACTTCGAAAACCTCGAAGATAAATTCGCACGTCGATTTACGCGTCCCGCTCGGGCCGCCTTCCTTGGCCCAGACGGCGGGATGGATCGTGTTTCTGGTGTCCCTTGCCGCATGCAGCAATTCTTGCAGCGTGATCTTGCGTCCGTTCAGCGGGATTTCCTTCGCGGGAATCCACTTCAGCTCACCGGCGATGCTGATTAGCTGATACAAATTGAACTCGAAAAATCTGTTTCGCCTGGATCTGAACCTCTTTTGCTTATAGGTCGGCGTGCGCCTGACAGCGCGGTCCTCGACGTAACACATCGACAGCAGAAGCGCTTCGAGCGCCGCCCCAGTGAGAATGCAGGCGGCGAAATAGGCCCGGTTATTCGCGCAGCGCTGGGCCTCGCGGTGATAGAAGAGAGAAATTTTTCCAAGCCGGTCCGACACACCGACCGACGGCGCCGCAAGAAGAAGTGCGTTCTTCATTTGCGTTGGCGCTTGGCAATCAAGGATTGTACTGCTTGAATCTCCTCGACATATTTCAACTGTTGCTCTCGGTGCTCCTTGAGCGCTACTAGCAAGTACGAAAGTAAATAGTCAATTGCATCTACGATTTCGATGCATTCGTCATCTTCACGCGCGTGAAGGCCATCGCTCAGAAGTTTGAACAGGGATTTCAGAGGATTCGTGCCGCCAACTAGCAGCCGCTTCGGGAGAGCATCCGCGGCAAGGTTCACCTTGTCTTCAAATCGTGGAGCTTTCCGAGCGCGGGCGATCGCCTCCAAATTCTCCTTAATATCCTCATCGCTCAGGCCACTCTCTTTGACCGCCTGTTCAACGAGAGTTACAAGTTGGTCGGTGGTTTCCTCAACGATGCGCCGAAAGTATGCCACGGCCCCGAGGCCATACCCGTGATGGCGTAGCGTCTTGCCCCTGCGATACAGCGCGAGCTTTTCGCCCAGAGCCTTCTTGAGGGCTGGTGATGCATCTATTTCAAGTTGAGGCCAGACGCCAACCTTCACGAATACCGTCGAGTCTGTCTCTTCAGTAAACCAAAAGTAAATCGTCAGTTGATTTTGGTCACAATTCTTACATTTGTAGGCGGCCGAGCCGAGTTGTTTGAGCGCGTGAAATGCATCGCCGTGTCCTTCCCAATTTGTCGGCTGTGAATCACAAACTTCGCATACTCTCACGACCGTTCGCGGCAAGATGTCGTATGCTACTACTCTTTCCCTGCCGTCTCCGAGCACGCGGGGAAGCCATTTCTTAGGAATCGTGACCTGTCGATAGAGCGGGGCGTCTGTAACGAACGACTGAAGAAGCTCGGTTACTTTTCTTCCTGCGTCCGCTTTTGAGCTTTCGGCCATGACTAGGGGTTCTGTCCGCCCTATCCTTGGGAATCCTCCGCTCTATTGATCTGAGCCAACGGGGACACCAGACAAGTCAGAAAGGTTACGCCGATGCGCGACGCGGACCAAGGGGACCGCGCTGCGTCGGACTGTAGATGCGGGATTTCGCGGGCGCGCGCTGTTGTACAAGTCAAGCGATCTTCGTCCGGAGCGAGGCGGAAAAAGATCCGGAGTCCCTCGGCTTCGCTCGGGATGACACAAAAACGCACGCGTGGGCTCTTCCTTGATCAACCCCTTCTAACGGGGACGAAGTCCCGCATCTTCTCTTTTCACTTTTCACCGAGTGCAGAGCCTGTCCTGAGCGAAGCCGAAGGAGGTCACCCCTGGCCGTTGGCACGGCTGGCCAGTATTAAGAAAACGCGCGCCGCGCGCGTGCGCGCGCGACAACGGAGCGCGGCGTTAACACTGAGTGCAGGGGTCACCCCTGCTTTAGTGAAAGCGGTCGTAGCCCAGCCACAGCGTCAGCAGGATAAGCGGCCTGACGATCGTTTCCTCCGCGCTGCCGACCATCCCCTCCGCCGAATCGACCAGGCCGCGTGCTTCTCGGCCCTCATCGCCGGTGTAGCTTGTGAAGGAGACGGGAAAGCCGAGCTCGCGCGCTTGGGCCAGCAGCGTACGCGTAACGTCGGCGCCGAAATGAGCATTGATGATGAACAGTCCCTCGTCGAGCGGGCTTACGAACTCGACCATGCCCACCTCGTAAGGCGGCGGATCGTAGCCGAGCTGATCCTCGGCAAGCGAGAAGAGGTAATGCTCTTGCGCGGACACCCGCGCTTCCATCGTCAGTTGCGTTTCCGGAAAGGACTCGCCCGGCACTGCGGCGAAGAACAGCCTGCCGATTCGCACCGCGCCCACAATCGTGCGTATTTTGCTTTGGTTGTCCGCCATATAGGGTTCATGATTCGAGCGCATCACGCGATCGACACCGGCCTTTCCGTTGGTCATCAGGCCCGCCAGCACAGGATTGTCGGCCGGCTCTTCGAGGACTGTTTCGACGGTCGCGATCGGGCCGTCGATTTTCACCGCATCCGCTTCGGCTTCAAGCGCGAGCCTGGCGACGGTTGCGCCGTAGCTTTCGGCTGCCGACGGACCGCGGGCTCCCATCGCTCTCAGATCGGGCTGGGTGCGCCCGACCGAAGCGACCATCACGAGCGCCGTCGAGTCGGGATTGCTCTTCTCGACGGCTCCCACAGCCGATGCGGGCCAATCTGGCGAGATCAGCGTATTGTCCTTGCCAAGCGCGGTGACATGCGCGCTGAAGTTGATCAGCGTCGCGAACGGCGTGCCGTCGGAACCCTTGGCGAACAGCACGCGCAGCTTGGTGTCGAGCGGATACGCGGCGAGGATGCTTCTCAGGAGATGGGACGACGCGGTATCGATTTCGCCGGAGTACAGCGATGCGAGCCGTTCGTCGCGCAGCGCGGATTCGATTGCGGCGACGGTCTGGTCGGCGACGAAGTTCAAGTATTCCGGCGGTACGCCGCCCCATACTCCAATGTCGTCGGGTCCCGAATGATCGTGCGTGCTGGCGATGATTATGGCGCGTTCGGGAATTCCGGCGTCTTTCGACACGCGCCGGCGGATGTCCGCGGAGCCATACGGCGCATCGTCCCCCTGGTAGGCGAGAAAATGCCCTTGCGAGTCGATCGCGCAGAAAACCACGGTCCGTTCACCGCGCGAGATCGCGATCGTTCGGGCGTAGATGGGGCTCCGGACCCCGGTCGATCGCCTGACCGGACCGAAGCCGTAACCGCCGAGATAGACCGGCGAGGTCGGCGTGATTTCGCGCTTGGATGCGCCCACGCAATATTCGCCGCTCGATTCGGAGGCCGAACAGGCGGCCGTAATCGCCGCCCCCGCAACCGGCTTGGACGCGCCGAACCAAAGCACCGATGCAGCAGCGGCCAGAATCGCTCGATGAATCTTTCGCGATGCGCGCACCATCTCGGCGGGAAGCTCCCTGCTGGTTCCGAGTTCGGATCGTAATTTCAACGCGTCAGATGTTTCCGACCGTATCTGAACTGGACTTCCGGAATCAGGCCACGCGGTACACCTTGTACTCGACGTGGCCGGGACCGACCCGCCCTTCCGCGACGAAGATGCTCTGGTTGAGCCACGCATAGCGCGGGTCGCCGGTCTCGAACCGAGGCGTTGTGCGGAAATACTGGTCGCCGTAATCGGTGCTCGCACCTTTCGCGAGCGCCTCAGCGACCGTCTGGTTCATCTGGAGCAATCCGGTGTAATGCACATAAAGAGAGGCGCCGTCGTCGGTCAGGAACTGGGCGCGCACGTCGAGGCGCCCGTATCCATCCGGTCCGATCAGCAGCCAGTCGCCGCCACCGGTTAGAATTTTACCTTTCAGCCGTTTGCCTTCGACCGTCCCGCCGGTGACTTCGAAAAAGTTCCGCGTTCCGAACGGGCCCGCGCCGATTTGCACCGGCGGCTTGAGTGTCGCGACGTAAGTGAATTC
>Ga0187879_10000329_pt1 | contig 31694 bp, 25 predicted proteins | sample June2016WEW_19_1_FD_132423 | JGI IMG/M metagenome (GOLD analysis project Ga0187879, IMG submission 132423) | Peatland microbial communities from SPRUCE experiment site at the Marcell Experimental Forest, Minnesota, USA - June2016WEW_19_10 | ecosystem: Environmental > Terrestrial > Soil >... | reverse complement strand
CCCCGGCGGCTGGCAGTCTCCGCGCCCGTCCAGCAAATTGCATTCAGCGGATTGTGAGGCAACTTTTATGGATGAATTCCTCAGCATTGCCCCCAGTGTGAAACTCGGTCGAGACGTCAAACTCTCCAAGTTCATCAACCTCTACGGCTGCGAAATCGGCGATGAGACCAAGATCGGCGCTTTCGTTGAGATCCAGAAGAATGCCAGCGTCGGAAAACACTGCAAGATTTCGAGCCACACCTTCATCTGCGAAGGCGTGACGATCGAGGACAACGTATTCATCGGCCACAGCGTCGCCTTCATCAATGATTCATACCCACGTGCCACAACCGAGGGTGGGCAACTGCAGACTGAAGCCGACTGGCACGTCGAGAAGACCCTTGTGAAAAAAGGCGCTTCCGTCGGCTCGGGCTGTACCATTCTGGCTAACGTCACGATCGGCGAAAACGCCCTGGTAGGCGCCGGGAGCATCGTAACGAGAGATGTTCCTGCCAATGCTGTTGTCGCCGGCAACCCGGCACGAATTCTTCGCTATATCGAACCGACCAAGGAGGTCACCAAGTGAGCGTTTCCAGCATTCCTTTTCTTGATCTTGTCACCCCACATGTTGAGCTCGAACAAGAACTCACGGCCGTTTTCCAACAGGTCCTTCGCACCGCGGGCTTCATCGGTGGCCCGATGGTCGAGAATTTCGAAAAAGCCTTTGCCGCCTTCTGTGGAACACAGCATGTGGTAGCGGTGAACAGTGGCACCGATGCTCTCCGTTTCGCACTGATGGCTGCCGGTGTCCGATCAGGCGATGTCGTGGTTACCGTTCCAAACACGTTCATCGCGACTACTGAAGCGATCTCGCAGGCAGGTGCGCTTCCGGAATTCGTTGACATCGACGAACACACCTACAACATGGACCCTGAGAAACTGCGCGAGTACCTGGAGACACAATGCACGGTTTCTGCCGAGGGGAAGCTCGTCAGCAATCGGAGCAATCGGCCAGTCACCGCCATCGTCCCGGTTCATCTTTATGGGCAAATGGTGGATATGGATCCGATTCTCGAACTGGCGGAGCAGTATCGCCTTTTTGTCATTGAAGACGCCTGCCAGGCCCACGGCGCCGAATACTTCTCTCGGAAGCACAGTCAGTGGTTCAAAGCTGGTTCGATGGGCCGTGCCGCTGCCTTCAGCTTCTACCCCGGGAAAAACCTGGGAGCCTGCGGCGAAGGTGGGGCAGTCACCACCAATGATGCGCGCATTGCCGATGCCGCCAAGATGCTGCGCGATCATGGTCAGGCCAAAAAGTATTACCACGATATCGAGGGATACAACGGACGTCTCGATGCAATCCAGACTGGAATCCTGAGTGTGAAGTTGAAGCACCTGCCGGAGTGGAATGCCAAGCGTCGCGAGAGAGCTGACGAGTACAAGCGGCTGTTTACGGCTTCGGACGGCGGAATTCAGGTTCCATTCGAGCCTTCCTGGTCTCGCGCCGTGTATCACCTCTATGTGATCCGCACCAGCGACCGCGAAGGCATGATGAATCACTTGAAGAAGGCAGGCATCGGCACAGGAATTCACTATCCGATTCCCCTCCATTTGCAGAAAGCGTACGTGTCGCTGAACTACCGTCTGGGAGATTTCCCAGTGGCGGAACGAGTTGCTGCCGAAATCGTCTCACTGCCAATGTTCCCGCAGCTTACAGGGGACCAGCAAGCTAGGGTAACCGAAGAGATTATGGCCTTTACTCCCAAGACCGCTCGTAAGCAGGCGGAAAGTGACAGATTGTCGGCAACCGCAGAACCAACTAAATAAAAACGAGTGTCCCTCCGGACAACCTCGACACGGAAGGAAAGCAAACATGAAACTCTCCGTCATTGGTGCGGGCTATGTAGGACTCACCACCGCGGCTTGCCTTGCACAAATCGGCCACGATGTATTTTGCGGTGAAAGCGATCTCGAAAAACTGGCGAAGTTGCAGAACGGAGGCATGCCGATTTTCGAACCGCATCTTGAGGACGTGATGAAGGCTGCACGCAAGGCAAACCGACTGCATTTCGGAGGCACCGAAGAGGCGATTGACTGGGGCGATGCCATCTTCATCTGCGTCGGAACGCCGCCGCTTTCCAACGGCGACGCCGACCTGCATGCCATCGAAGCGGTCGCCCGGAACATTGCCAAGCGAGCCCTAGGGTACCGGTTGGTGATTGAAAAAAGCACGGTACCGGTACAAACTGGCGCACAACTGCGAAAACACCTGTCAGTACACCGAACAAAGGGATTGAACTACGAGGTCGCGTCTAATCCGGAATTTCTGCGAGAAGGAGCCTCGGTCGAGGATTTTCTGCACCCCGACCGGATTGTGATTGGAGTTGACTCACCGCACGCAGCTGAAATGCTGCGCGAGATTTATGCGCCGATCATCCAGCAAGAGTTCACTTGTCCTTTGCATCCAGATTGCCCGAAGCAAAAGGATCCGGTTTTCCTGGTTACCGACACCAATTCCGCCGAACTGATCAAGCACGCCTCCAACTCATTTCTCGCGATGAAGATTTCTTTCATCAACATGGTTGCGGACCTGTGCGAAGCAGTTGGAGCCGACGTGACCAAGGTCGCCCAAGGGATGGGGCTGGATCGTCGAATTGGCCCCGCCTTTTTGAATCCCGGGATCGGTTTTGGAGGATTCTGCTTCCCCAAGGATCTCCAGGCCTTTGTCCGGATTGGTGAGAAATCTGGTTGTGACTTCTCCTTACTCAAGGAAGTCGAAAGAATCAACGAGAGCCGAATTGGACACTTTCTAGAAAAGATTCGCAAGGAGCTATGGGTGATACGGGGCAAGAAGCTAGCGGTATGGGGCCTGGCCTTCAAGCCCAACACCGACGATGTGCGGTTCGCCCCTTCGATCGCGCTGATGAAAGCTTTGACTGCGGAAGGCGCCGTGGTCTGCGCCTACGACCCAGAGGCAGCGGCGAAAGCAAGGGCAGTCCTTCCCGACATCATCTACTGTGCCGATCCCTATCTGGCGGCACAAGGCGCAGACGCGATTCTGATCGTTACGGAGTGGGATGAGTTTCGCAGGTTAGACTGGGACCGTCTTCGGAAAATAGTCGAGTGTCCCCTGGTCTTTGACGGGAGAAACGTGCTTGACGCAGAAACCGTGGCCAGCCATGGGTTTCACTACATCGGTGTGGGGTATCCACCAGTACGGCCCACACAAGAGAGTGCAGTAGGCGACCCAGCGTCTCTTCGATCGAGTGTCGAAGGAGGACCTCCAAATGTTCTAGCAGAGGCACAGAGAGACAATCCATAACACAGTCAATGACGAAATCTCCCCCAGTGATGTTGTTCAGAAAACAGCTATTTTCTCGGAGGAGGCTCAAAGTTATGAAAGGGAAAAGTAAGATTGTTGTCGTCGGACTTGGTGAGATAGGTAAGCCGTTGTTCCAGCTCATTTCCGAGCACCATGAAGTGGTCGGCGTGGATATCTCGCCGGTCGGGCAGATCGACCAAGTCGACGTGATGCATGTCTGCTACCCGTTCCAAATCAAGAATTTTATCGGCGAGACCGCGCGCTACATCGAGCATTTTCGGCCGGCACTAACCGTCATCAACAGCACCGTGTCTGTCGGGACAACGCGTGCAATTGCCGAGCGAACCGGTACTGCCGTGGTGAACAGCCCCGTGCGCGGCAAGCATGTGCGCATGCGGGAGGAACTTAAGCTCTACACCAAGTTCGTGGGAGCGATCGATCCCGCAACCGCAGAACGGGCCGCCAAGCATTTCGAGACCGTAGGTTTGAAGGTTAAGATCCTGTCCTCGCCGGAAGCGACGGAACTGGCTAAGCTCACAGAGACCACCTACTTCGGACTGATGATCGCTTGGGCACAGGAACTGGAACGATACTGTGACCAATCCGAGCAGGATTATGAGGAAATCATTTCGTTCTATGACGAGATCAAGTTCTTTCCGCCGGTGAAGTACTTCCCGGGGGTGATCGGCGGTCACTGTGTGATGCCGAACATCGGGATCCTCAGCAAATTCAGGCAGTCCGTGCTGCTCGAGGCAATTCAGGCGTCCAACCGAATGAAGATCGAGAGGGACACGCAGTGCAAGGGGGCGGAGGTGGTCGCACCCGCCGTGAACAATGCCGAAAAAATCACGGTCAGTCGGACACGATGAGCATGAAAACCAATCTCGCGGGCCACGGCGGTCCAGCAGTAAGCGCCGATCCGCACATGGCTGGTTCGGCAGATTCTGGAGGTCCTACTCTCGCGGTTGGATCGGATCTTCGCGGAAAGCGCGTGGGTATGGTGGTCTTCTCGTCATATCCCGCCGACCCCCGGCCGCGGCGTGCCGTCGAGGCGCTCCTCAAAGAAGGTATGACCGTGGACCTGATTTGCGAGGGGGAAGAGAAATCACCGAAGCGGGAAATACTCGACAGGCTGGAGATCATACGGATCCCCATCCGGCATCGCCGCGGCGGCGCCCTTTCCTACGCTTATCAGTACTCTGCTTTCATTCTGGTCTCCGCCGCCATTCTGGCCTGGCGTTCGCTCCGGAGTCGCTACGATCTAGTGTACGTGCACAACATGCCCGACATTCTAGTCTTGACTGCGTTGCTGCCCAAGTTGTTCGGTGCGAAAGTCATTCTCGATCAGCACGACCCCATGCCCGAACTCATGAGGACGATCTTCAACATGGACGAGAAAAGTCTTGGCGTCCGGGTGATCCGCCGTCTGGAGAAGTGGAGTATCGCGCGTGCGAATTTGGTGATCACGGTCAACGTGGCTTGCAAACGGATCTTCTCTTCGCGTAGCTGCCCTCCTGAGAAGATTGGTGTTGTGATGAATTCTCCTGACGAGGGGATCTTCCCGTTTCAAACGCAGCCCTTGCGCGCGTCCCTAAACCAAGCTCCGAACAGGCGCTTCGTGATCATGTATCACGGGTCCCTGGTAGAACGGAATGGCGTGGACCTCGCTGTTGATGCACTCTCATTAGTACGACAGGCCATTCCAACTGCAGAACTCAGAATTTACGGGCGCAAGACGCCCTTTCTCGAACGGGTGATGGAACAGGTTCGCAGCAAGGGGCTCGAAAGCAATGTGCAGTACTTGGGACCGAGGAGCTTGGAGCAATTGGTTCTTGAAATCGAGGATTGTGATGTTGGGGTCATTCCCAACCATAGAAATGCATTTACAGAGATCAACACGCCGACTCGCATTTTCGAGTACTTGGCGATGGGAAAACCGGTGATTGCGCCTTCGACACCGGGAATCCTGGATTACTTTACAGAAGACTCGCTTCTGCTCGTCGAGGCAGGCAACTCGGCTGATATCGCCCGCCAGATCGAATACGTAGCCCGCAATTATCAAGACGCAATCCGGGTCGCCGAACGCGGCCAGCAAATTTATCTGCAGCATACATGGAAACAAGAGCGAAGAACCCTTGTGGAACTGGTGGGCGGACTCTTGTCCAGGGAAGAGGCATGAATGTCTACCGGTGAATTGTTCTCGATCAACCGATTCGGTCCTCACGCTTCGCAGTCGGGTCGCAAGCGTTCGGATGTCATAATGACTTTGAGCCCGAGCGCTGAAATATCTATCCTGAACGGTGCGGGGTCGCACCGCGCCAACGAGGAGGCGATCCTGCAATGACTGCCCATTTGAGCTATGTTTTGATCACCCCGGCACGTAACGAAGAGGCTTTTATCGAGAAGACAATCGAGTCGATGATTAATCAGACGGTCCTACCGGTGAAATGGGTCATTGTAGATGATGGATCAACGGATAAGACTCGCGAAATCGTAAGCCGCTATCTTGGACAGCATCGTTGGATCGAAATGGTTCAGATGCCGCAACGGCGAGACCGCAGCTTTGCAGCGAAAGTGATGGCCTTCAACGCTGGCTACGAGAGGGTCAAAGGTCTCCCATTCGAAATCATCGGTAACTTGGATGCGGACATTTCTTTTGAGAAGGACCATTTCGAGTTTCTTGCCAGACAATTCTCAGAGGACCCTACCCTCGGTGTTGCCGGAACGGTCTTCAGAGAGGACGGCTACAGTTCGGAAACGGACAGCTTCGAGGGGCACAAGCACGTTTCAGGTCAGTGCCAGTTGTTCCGAAGGCAATGCTGGGAAGAGATCGGCGGTTATATCCCCCACCGTGCTGGGGGAATCGATTGGATGGCCGTGACAACTGCCCGAATGAAGGGCTGGAAGACCGAGTCATTCCGGGAGAAGTGGTTCTTTCACTATCGGCATCTGGGTACGGCAGAACGCAGTATTCTCTCTTCCTTGTTCTCCTACGGGGAGAAAGACTACTACCTCGGTGGGCATCCTGTCTGGGAACTATTCCGAGTTGCCTACCGAACCACGAAACAGCCCTACATCATGGGGGGAATTGCCTTAGGACTGGGCTATTGTTGGGCTTTTCTTCGCCGGACGCCTCGCCCAGTCGGTAGGGATCTCATGGCCTTCCACCGCCAAGAACAGATGCTCAAGCTCAAGGCCATCCTCAAATCCCTAGTGAGGTTCGAGCGGGTTAATAATTTCAATGTGGAGCAGAACTAACCCAATCTCCTAGGAGACCTAATGAACACAGCTCAGGTCGAGAAAGTCGTCACCGCGGTTGACCAGTTTTGTGGCTGGCTTGATCGCTATGGTGAGATATCCTGCGATCATCAAAGTTTCTTCGCGAGCAAGCTTGGGCGAAGTGCCAAGGCTCTTTACTACCGCAGACCTCTGCTCGGTACACTTGCGGTGGCTCCGATGGTGTTTCTTGAAGCTTTTGTACCCTCGGCGCGAACGCTCTTTTGGAAGCCGCAGCGCTTTCCTATCGCGGATGCCCATTACGCCATGGGTTTTGCGCTCCTATCGGCAATATACGGACGAGACAAGTATTACCAGCGAGCCGTCCACTTCCTTGAGGTCCTTCAAGAGACTCGTTGCCGAGGTTACGAGGACTACGGCTGGGGATATCCGTTCGACTGGGAGACGAGAACAGGCACTATAAGAGAGGGTACTCCTCTGATAACCACGGTGCCCTATGTTTACGAGGCATTCTCGGACGTTTATGCGATTGATAAAAACCATAAGTGGTTGCCAATCATGCGATCAATCGCCGAGCATGCCTTTGGGAGTTACCGGGACTTGGAGACGCTACCGGACACTGCCAGTTGTGCCTATACCCCTGCGCCCGACGACCCGGGTGGCGTCATAAACGCGAGCGCCTATCGAGCGTTCCTCCTTACCAAGGCCGGGATCGAACTCTCGGAGCCGCGATACCTGGAGGTCGCGAGAAGAAATCTGAACTTCGTTCTTGCCTCCCAAAATGCAGACGGTTCCTGGTACTATTCGACGGACGGCAAACGGGATTTTGTCGATCACTTCCATACTTGCTTTGTCCTGAAGGCCCTTGCAAAAATCGACGAACTTACAGGATGCCCTCGGTGCCGAAGCGCGATTGATCAGGGGATCGGCTATTACCTGAGGAGTTTGTTCGACGCCAACGGTCTGCCGATGCCATTTTCCAGGGCGCCGCGGCTCACGGTCTATCGCCGAGAGCTCTACGATTATGCGGAGTGCATCAACCTGGCTGTCCTCTTGTCCGATCGTTTTCCAGAGTTAGACAGGATCTTGTCGGGCGTTGTCGCGGACCTGCTTTTGCGATGGCAAAAGGCCGACGGCTCGTTTCGGGCCCGCGAGCTTATGGTCGGCTGGGACAATGTCCCGATGCATCGCTGGGCTCAGGCCCAGGTCTTTCGAAGCCTCTGCTTTTTGCTCTCCCGAAACCTTAAGACGCCCCCAGACAGAATAGCCCGCGATACGCTTCAACTGTTGGAGTCGAAAGCTACAAACTAGAGCTCTCTTATGTGCGGCATCTGCGGACAATACAATTTCGGAAACTTGGCGCCTGTTCAGCGTCGGCACATCCAAGCGATGACCAAGGCCATCATCCATCGAGGTCCGGATGATGAGGGTTATTACATCGCAGGACCTCTTGGGTTCGGTTTTCGCAGGCTCTCGATCATCGATCTTGCGGGCGGCCATCAGCCCATGTCGGATCAGGAAGAATCCGTTTGGGTCATTTTCAATGGCGAAATCTATAACTTCCTCGAGCTCAAGCGTGAATTGGAAGGATATGGCCACGTTTTCCGGACCAAATCGGACACTGAGGTCATCGTCCATGGATACAAGCAGTGGGGCGATGAGGTGCTCAACCGGCTCAATGGCATGTTCGGCTTGGCAATCTGGGATGTTCGAAAAGAGCGGCTGGTTCTTGCCCGTGATCCGTTCGGCATCAAGCTGCTCTACTACAGAATTGACAGAGAATGCTTGCACTTCGGCTCGGAAATTCGTGCCCTTCGGGCAACGATGCCGGACAAGGCCGAGATCGATCCTACCTCGCTGAATCTATTCCTGCGTTATCGTTATACGCCCTCGCCTTACACTCTACTCAAGGGCGTACGCAAGCTTGCACCCGGAACCAAGTTAACGGTGGATAATGGCTCCTGTCAGGTGAGCCGATGGTACAATTTCAAGCCTGTTCCTTTTACACCCGCAAAGTCACCCAGAGAAGCGACCGAAGAGTTGTTGGCCCTCTATCAACGGGCTATGCGGCGGCAACTTATCAGCGATGTGCCGGTTGGCTTGCTCTTGAGCGGCGGTCTCGATTCAGGGCTTTTGCTGGCCTTGATGAATCTAAACGGGAATAATTGGCCGACTTACACCGTAGGATACGGCTCGAGCTTCGCCGATGATGAATTGGCAGATGCCGCCGAAACCGCTCGTATCCTGGCCTCGAACCACGCTACCGTCACGATCACGAGGTCGATCTTCGAGGAGACGCTCCCGAAGATTGTTGCATGCTTGGAAGAGCCGATTGCCGCGTCTTCGATTGTTCCGATGTATTTCGTGTGTGAACGAGCCCGTCAGGACGTAAAAGTAGCATTGGTTGGACAGGGACCAGATGAATTATTTGGTGGTTATCGTCGCCATCTCGGCGTCCGCTATAGCGCGCTCTGGGCAGGATTGCCGAGTTGGATGCGCGCCCGAATCTCCTCGACGGTCGCTGCCCTGCCGAGAAACGAAACCCTGAAGCGGGGAGTCTACTCTCTGGCGATCCCAGACCGAATGCGGAGGTATCAGCATGTTTTGTCGATCCTGCCAGGAGACAAAATCGATGAACTGTTCCAGGAAGGGCTACTGGATCCCAGCGCAGGCGACACGATCCTCGAATGCTGGGCGGACCTGGCTGGTCTTTTCGACGCGACCGACGAGCTTGGCGGGCTGCAATTCCTGGAGGTACGATCCACTCTTCCGGACGAGCTTCTCATGTATGCGGACAAGCTCTCCATGGCACATGGTCTCGAACTTCGCGTCCCTTTTTTGGATAAAGAGATTGTCGAGTATGTCGAAAGGCTACCCGCGAAGTTTAAAGTGAGGAATGGCTCCCGGAAATGGCTACATCGCCAGGTCTGTCGAACCTATCTTCCCGATTCGATTCTAAAGCGGCCGAAGCGCGGGTTTGCTGTGAATGTTGTGGATGACTGGTTTCGGAATGCTATAGGCAACAGGATGGCCGAGATCCTCCTTGACAGCGACTCCAAGATCTATGAATACCTACACCCCACTGCAGTGCGCAAACTGTTCGAGGAGCATGCCTCCGGCCGACAGGACAATCATAAAATTTTGTTTAGCTTGGTCGTTTGTGAGGAGTGGCTTCGGGCGCATACAGAGCCGGTAGCGGTGTTGAATTAGGATCGCATGACGATGATAGGCGTAATTGCGGATCCCTCGGAGCACGATGTGGTCCGCGAGTTCTTTGAGCTTTTTAAGACTCCGTGGGAGTTTTACCGAAGGAATCGGCGGTACGAAGTTTTGCTGTGTGCCGGAGGTGACCAGGTCGACGGACCCGCGAAGCTCGTCCTCTTCTATTCCGGCAGAAAGATACGCTTTGACGATGAACAGAAGATCCAGACGGGAACCGAGCGAAGAGAAATCTGCATCCTGTCGTATCAGGGAAACCGGATCCCGATCTATGGCGACACCGTCACATTTCCGGAGAGAGGGAACGGCGTCCTGACGGATGAGCACACCCACGAATCGGCAGCATATCTGGACCGATCGGGACAAAGAGTGGTGGCTCGGATCGGTTACGACCTGTTTGGTGAGGTTCGTAAGTTACTTACGGTGGGTCAGCCTCCCGCCAATGCAAATATACCGGCACTAGAGCTGCATATCGCTTTCCTGAGGGACTTAATCACTGGGTGCGGGGTTCCACTGGTTGAGGTCCCTCCGCTACCCGACGGTTATCCATTCATAGCTTGCCTGACTCATGATGTTGATAATCCCTCAATCCGCCAACACAAATGGGACCACACAATGTTCGGGTTCCTGTATCGTGCAGTGTTCGGTTCTTTAGGCAACCTCCTCCGAGGACAGACACGCGTTCGAAATCTGCTCACGAATTGGGCGGCGGTTTTGAAGCTACCGTTTGTCCACATGGGCTTGGCGAAAGACTTCTGGCGCGGTTTCGATGATCGTTACCTGGAATTGGAAAAAGGGCTCAACTCAACTTTCTTCGTGATTCCTTTCAAGAACGACCCCGGAAAGAACTCTCACGGTCAGGCCCCCAGGTTTCGCGCCGCTCGCTATGACGCTCAGGACATTGCAGATACGATCAGGAAGATCATGGCGGCGGGCTGCGAAGTCGGGTTACACGGAATTGATGCATGGCTCGACAGCTCCAGGGGGCACGAAGAATTAGAAGAGATTAGGCGACTAACGGGAGTTTCGGAAATCGGTGTACGGATGCACTGGCTCTACTATGACCAACAATCGCCCGTAGCCCTGGAGCAGGCCGAAGCGGCCTATGACTCCACCATTGGCTACAACGAGACAGTGGGATATCGCGCGGGCACAACGCAAGCGTACAAGCCGCTCCAGGCGACTCGACTGCTCGAGTTACCGTTGCATGCGATGGACACCGCTCTGTTTTACCCGGTTTATCTGGGGCTGTCCCCACGACAGGCGACGACAGTCCTCGGCCAATTGTTGGACCGTGCGGTCCAGTTTGGAGGCTGTCTCACGATCAACTGGCACGATCGCAGCCTTGCCCCGGAGAGGGTATGGGACGCCTGTTATCGTGACCTGGTTCAGCATTTGAAGAGTCGAGGCGCGTGGTTTTCGACGGCGGGCCAAGCGGTCTCCTGGTTTCGAAAGCGTCGGTCGGTTGCGTTCGAAACGGATTGTATTGAGCCGGATGCAGTGCGCGCCAGAGTCTCGGCTCATCATGGGGATAATTTGCCTGGTCTGCGATTGCGAACCTATAATGCGCGAGAGTCATGCGAGATCGGTACTCACGGTTCAGCAAAGTACATCGACATGGCTTTCAATGAAAGTATCGACACCCGGGTTCCCTGTGCCGACTGGTGTTGATATAGCCTGGATTTACGGGGGTGAGCCTCCTGATGTTTCCTGAGACCGCTGAGCGTGGGCAGTTAGTGCGGATTTCTTGGTGCAAGCGGGAAGCCCCGCAAACGATCTCGTGCCCCAAGGACAAGTGACTATGGAGCCTACCTACAGCATCGTGATTCCGGCCTTTAACGAGAGCGCGCGTCTGGGCGCGACTTTGGAGAATGTGCTTACCTACGTGCACGCTCAGGGCTGGGATGCGGAAGTCATCGTCGTCAATGACGGTTCCCGCGACAACACAGCCGACATTGTCCGAACCTTCGCCTCGAAAGATCCCGCGCTGCGGCTGGTGGAAAATCCGGGCAATCGTGGCAAGGGATACAGTGTGCGCAACGGCATGCGCAACGCACGCGGACGAATCGTCCTCTTCAGCGATGCCGACCTGTCATCTCCGATCGAAGAGGCACCTAAGCTTCTCGAGGCGCTAGAAGAAGGCGCGGACATCGCGATCGGTTCCCGCTGGCTACGCACTGAAACCCAGATTCAGCGCCAACCGCTACACCGGCAACTCTTCGGACGGATCTTCAACCTGCTGCTGCGCATTACGCTGGGCCTGCGGTTCAAGGACACACAATGCGGCTTCAAAGCATTCAAGCAAAGGGCTGTTCAGTCCATTTTCCCCCTGCAGAAAATCGAACGCTGGGGATTTGATCCTGAGATTCTCTTTCTGGCGCGCAAGTTTGACTTCAAAGTACAGGAAATCCCCGTCGCTTGGGCACACAGCCGCGAAACACGCATTAATCCCCTGGCCGATGGATTTCGCATGTTCGTGGAAATGCTATGCATTCGTTTTTGGAACCTGACAGGAGAATATGATGGTGATCCGACGATCACCACCCAGGGCGAAGATACTGCCCAGCAGGGACGAGCTTAGTCATGAGTCTCTGACAAACATAGGTAGATGATCTAATACGTGCAAGGGCGCATAAGGCCGCTAGAACTGACACGATGTCTCCTTCTTTAGCGCTTGTTCTGTTGCTTATCCTTCTAGTGGTATTGCTGCGTTTTGATCCCGCCCGGGACTCGAAAACCTCGCCGGCATTGTGGGTACCTGTGATCTGGATATTCATCATGGAATCAAAACTGCCTTCACAATGGCTTGGTGGACAGGTCGGCCAGGTGGCTCAGGCACTTGAAGAAGGAGATCCCTTGGACCGCAGCGTCTATGCGGTTCTGATCCTGTCAGCGATCGGCATCCTGATGTCGCGGTCTTTCAAATGGAACGCCTTTTTTGCAAACAACCTAGCCCTGACGGCATTCGTTTCTTTTGCATTAGTGAGCGTATGCTGGTCTGACTTCCCCTTTGTCGCCTTCAAGCGTTGGTTTCGAGACGTGGGCAACTACCTCATGATCCTCGTCGTTTTGTCCGACTCTCGCCCGCTCGAGGCTGTCCGCGCACTGCTTCGCCGAGTCTATTATCTGCTAATTCCCCTCTCTATTGTGCTCATTAAGTACTATCCTCAAATCGGCAAACAATACGACTATTGGACGGGCGCTAATATGTACGTGGGAGCTACGACAAGCAAGAACATGCTGGGCGTGCTCTGTTTGTTCGCCGGCCTGTTCTTTTTCTGGGATACGGTAACGCGCTGGTCCAATCGTTACGAACGGCAAACGAAACGAATCATTGTGATGAATAGTGTATTCATCGCCCTGACGCTCTGGTTGCTGTACTTCTCTGACAGCGCAACCTCCCGCGTGTGCCTGGTGCTTGGTTGCCTGGTGGTTGCGGCGGCTCACAATAAGATATCCAAGCGCTACCCCGGTTTTCTCAAGTGGATGGTCCCGGCGTGCTTATGTATGTATCTGATCTTGGCATTCGGTTTCGGTCTGAATGGCGAGTTGGCCGGTGCCGTCGGCCGCGATCCAACGCTCACTGGCCGCACCAATATTTGGAAAGCCGTTCTCAGCACAAACACGAACTGGTTAGTTGGAACTGGATACGAGAGCTTTTGGCTGGGTCCCCGACTCAATATCGTTTGGTCACTGGCCGGAGGGGTAAACGAGTCACATAACGGTTATCTCGAGATGTATCTCAACGAGGGTGTCATCGGTCTTGTTCTTCTTGCGGGATTGCTCATTTCTAGCTATAGGAGAATTTGTAGAAGCCTCACCTCATCCTCGAAGCTGGCCTCACTGAGCTTGGCTCTGTGGGTTATCGCATTCTTCTACAACATGACGGAGGCGGCATTTACTGCAGCTTTCATGTCTATTACCATTCTGTTGGGAACGCTTATTGTACCAAGGCGGCAGTTGAATATAGTAAACCCAACAACAATGTCGCGATCGCCAGATGTGACGACAGCGGATAGTATGGGCGTGGGCTCCCTCACATGAGCCGTTTAAAGGTCATGCTGCCATTGTTTTTGAACAGCCGGGATAGGAGCTGATGGAATAATGACTAACCACGATGGCAATGCTAAATTACGCTCAGTTCGTAATGGCTTTCCCAATCCTATGTCCCGGAATCAGATGATCAGTTGTTTCGCGTTAGCAGTACTGGGATTCTCGTTTTGGTTTTTTATGGCTTTACCATTTGCCAGTCACAGAGAAACGTATGGGTGGCTGGCAGGCGTCCCGTCCCAGAGCTTTTGTCATCAGTTTTCTGTCGGTTTATCGTCGACTTATCGGCCTCTGGCCCAGGCAGTGACATATATTGGATTTGTAATTCTGAATCCGCATGTTTTTCCGACCAGCGTCTTGCGGCAGACCATGATTCAAGTGTGCATATATGGAATGTTTGTGCTCGCCTGGTGGTTCATTTTTAGCGCCGCACCGCAGCAGCGTTTATTTGCATTTATTGCATGTGTCGCGGGGGGCGTGTTTTTCTCCGGCTACGTCCATCTTTTTCACGTCTATGGATTGTTTTATGTTCCGGTTGTTCTAACTCTTGGGGCTTTGTTACGCTTTCGCGCAACGAACACATTTGCTGAACACGAAGTATGGTTCGCACTGGTTGCGGTGGTTCTTGCGTTTTGGCATCCATTTGCGACTGCCCTTTTCCTGGGTTTTTTCTTCGGCTTCTACCTCGAAACCTTTCAACACCGTAGCAAATCGGAACATGTCAGAGCCATCACGATCCTTTTGATAGCTATGATGGCCATCATGATGCTTGTCGTTGTGTTTCCTCGAGCTCACGCGGCGTTGGACACAAAGCTATTTGGATTTCTCGTTAGCTATGAGACGAACGAGATCAACGTGGTGGCATCCATCGTCGCTTTTTTACTAACCGAAATGGCCGTTTTTAGTATGGGGCTCTCGCGCAAGCTGACTGTGTTTGCCTCTTCGGTCGTTCTAGGACTTAGCGCGCTGTTTTTTGTGAAAGGACTTCCGCTATTGCTGCTTTGGATTTGCTTAACAATGATCAAACTCATTCAGATGCGTCTGTGGAGCCTCGCATCCTTAACATTGACGGCGGCACTGCTACCAATTGGGGGAGGCATCGGAACGCCTATTTATGCGCTGTTTGTCATAATTCTTGCGGCGTATGCGACGGCGCTAGGATGGTCTCGGGCGGACGCTGCGTTATCCTTCGTCACACCTCGCGAGATGGCGGGAATCGTCGTCATAGCGGTCGTCCTCATCGGAATTGTGCGGGCGGGTTTATACATACCTGTAATAACAAAGGGCGCACAGCCCCTTCTAGCGGAGCGGGAGAGGACATATCAGTTAGAGAGTTCCCTGGCGTGGCTGCACAGCTCGGATTATTGTGGCTACGATGTATCGTTTCTGGATAAGGCCGGCAGTCCGATCGACGATGTTCAGAGCGCGATAACAAGGAGAAATCGTCCACCAGCTGACCTAGCTGACGTTCAATTGTTTTGGAGAACCGTTCTGCGATGCCACGATACGAGAGGAAATATTGGAACTGCAGTGGTTACCTTTGGCGATTCCACGGTGCCAAATTCGACGGCGGTTCTGCGGCTTAGGGGGGCGTATGCAGGAGAAGCCGCTGTATGGATTTCTGATCGTCAAGCATCTGCCCTTAGGTCCTCTATACACAACTAGCGGTAAAAGTTCTCCAGTTGCATACTATCTGGGGTTGTATCCCGGAGATTCGTCAACACGTCGACATTCTGCAGGACGGAATTGACAGGAATAAGGCAGGATGAAACGGCCGTGGCGCTGCATAGGGCATCGATTTTCCCATGGCGCGCGTTGTTGCATGAACCGCGGCAAACCACACACTGGGAGGCCAAACCCGCCGCGATACGACCTGCACTAGACGCCTTAGTCTTTTAAAGCTCAATCATCGGCATTACAGAAAAGTAAACAACAAAATTGTGCCGATCATGATAGCAAGAAGGTATTTAACTCTATGCTGATTTGCTGCAAAGAAGCGCTAGTTGAGGGGAAGATGATCCGTATCGCTCGGCTAGATGCGGAGGGATACCAGTATATTGAAGAGCCGCAGGAGGCGTTGAAGGAGCTTCGGCAGGTAGGAGAAGGAGCCGATCTATTCACGTTTATTCAGAAACTTACCGATCCTGAGCCAAAGTACAGTTACAAAATGGAATGGGATAATATGGCTGCCCTCCGCGTTTCGAGTTTTGAGGACTGGATGAACAATCAGATTGATTTCAAGGTCAGAAATAAGGTTCGGAAAGCTAAAAAGAATGGCGTTATCGTCTGCGAGGCACCTTACGATGATACTTTCGTTCGTGGAATCTCCGCGATCTACAATGAGTCCCCCGTCCGCCAGGGCAAAGGGTTTTGGCACTTCGGCAAGGATCTCGAAGAGGTAAGGAAAATGAATGGAACCTTCATGGAGCAAAGCATCTTCATCGGTGCATTCTTTGAAGGGAGCTTGATCGGTTTCGTGAAACTTGTAACGAATGAAGACGGAAGCCAAGCAGGCCTTATGCAGATTATTTCCATGATTCAACACCGGGATAAGGCTCCGACGAATGCTTTGATTGCGCAGGCCGTTCAGTCATGCGCCGAGCGCGGAATTTCGTACCTATGGTATGCGAATTTCTCCTATGGCAATAAGCAGCGTGACAGCCTTGCTGACTTCAAGCGACACAACGGATTCCAAAAAATCGAAATTCCCCGTTATTACGTCCCCTTGACAGTCACAGGGCGAATAGGTCTCCGCCTAGGGTTGCACCACAAAACCGTCGATTGGATTCCTGAGCCCATTGCTGCCACGTACCGTAGGGTTCGCAGTCACTGGTATGCAAGAAGACTCGCCGGTTTCGAAAATGCTTCCAGGGAGGTCTAACGTAAATCGGCTACAAGAACTCTGTGTGCGTTGAGGCGCGAATTAACTAGTATGCCCGGAATTGTCGCGATAGTTACGAAGATGCCGCGGGAGCAGGCGGTGTCTTGTCTGATGGAAATGATGGGGACGCTACGACACGAGGGTTTCTACACGACTGGGACCTGGATTGCTGAGTCATTGGGTGTATATATCGCTTGGGTCGCGCGCAAGGGTTCGTTCTCTGACGGAGCGCATCTGTGGAATGAGCGTGGAGATGTGATTCTCGTATTTTCCGGGGAGGACTTCCCTGAACCGGGGACAGCTGCTCGTTTGAGAGAGCACGGTCATGACTTCAATGCTGAAGGTCCTTCCTATCTCGTTCACGTTGCAGAGGAGGACCCTTCTTTTCCGGCGAAATTGAACGGAAGATTCCACGGAGTACTGGCCGATCGGAACCGCGGTACCGTGGTGCTTTTCAACGACAGGTACGGAATGCACCGGCTTTACTACCACGAAGGTAAGGAAGCCTTTTACTTTGCTGCCGAAGCGAAAGCTATTCTAGCCGTGCGCCCCGAACTCCGGCGGATGGATGCCCGTGGCGCAGGCGAGTTCGTTGCGTGTGGGGCAGTTCTGGAAAACCGAACGATTTTCGACCGTATCCACCTTTTGCCCCCTGCTTCGGCGTGGATTTTCCGAGACGGTAGGATTGAACGGAAAACGACGTACTTCCACGACAGCGAATGGGAGCAACAGGAAATACTCGATCCCGAAACCTATTATCAGGAGCTCCGATCTGTTTTCACTCGAAACCTTCCCAGATATTTCGACGGCAGCCAACCGATCGGGATGTCTCTCACAGGCGGTTTGGACAGTCGAATAATCCTGGCCTGCCGTAAACCTACTCCCGGATCACTCCCTTGCTATACGTTTGGCAGCATGTTCCGAGAAAACGAGGATGTTAGGGTAGCCCGTAAAGTCGCAAGAATCTGCAACCAGACCCACGAAGTCATTACGGCTGGCCAGGAGTTCCTTTCGCAATTTCCTCGGTATGCTGAACGGGCTGTGTACCTCACCGATGGCTGTGTCGATGTGAGCCGTGCGCCCGATCTTTATCTAAACGAGAGAGCACGCGTAATTGCCCCGGTTAGAATGTCCGGAAACTATGGCGGCGAAGTGTTGCGTCGCGTGCGAGCGTTCAAGGCCGTTGACCCGATGCCAGGCTTGTTCTCTCCGGAGTTTCTCTCGAGTGTCCGCGAGACTAAGGAAACGTTTGCGGGAATCTTTCGTGGGCATCCAGTTTCTCTTGCAGTGTTCAAGCAAGGACCTTGGCACCTCTATGGCATACTTGCGCTAGAACAGACGCAACTCTCGATGCGATCGCCATTCCTTGACAATGACTTTGTCCGTACCGTTTTCCGGTCACCATTGTCGGCGTTCGCCGGCAACGAGATTTCGCTGCGGCTGATTGCCGATGGAAATAGGGCCTTGCTTCGGATCCCGACTGATCGCGGAGTGGTGGGAAATCGAGGACGGTTCGCGGGAGCCACATCGCGCGGCGTTCTCGAATTCCTATTCAAAACGGAGTACGCATACGACTTGGGCATGCCACAATGGCTCGCGCGCCTTGACCATGTCTTCTCACCACTGCACCTGGATAAGGTCTTCTTGGGAAGACACAAGCCGTTTCATTTTCGCGTGTGGTATCGGGATTCCCTCGCCAGATACGTTCAAGAAATGTTGCTCGATCAACGCAGTCTTTCCCGTTCGTACATTGAACGAAAAGGTCTCGAGGTTGTGGTGCGGGGTCATCTCAGAGGAGATCGAAACTACACCAGCGAGATTCACAACGTGCTGACTCTCGAACTTCTCCACCGCCTCTTCTTGGATTCTACGGCAGAAGCAAGGTCTGCCGCTGAGTATTCCACAGGCACCGCCACGGTTTGACAATCCGTAAGGTTCGGATCGGCTGAACGCCATAAGTACAATGCCGTGTGGGGGTTAGGCGGTGCACTTTCGTGTCTGGACGTTGTCTCCGGTGTAATGGCACTATGGTGGTGTGGCACTTCGCGAATTACGTCCGGCTAGAGGCAACTATCCCCATGAAGACATTGACAAAATGCTTGCTACCTTCCCTGTTGATTGCTTTTTGCGCTCTAGGGGCACACGCACAGACTAACTGCCCCGCCTACACCTTTGGCTTGTTGGCCTCGTCGCGGATCAGCAATTGGTGCCAGAATGCAGGACTCCCTGCCACGCTCCCTGACGGCGAGACGCCTCCTAACGCCTGGACTCCCCCAACGCGCACGCAATGCGGTTCCACGCTCCCGTCAACGACACCCTACGCATCCATCAACTCGGCCATCGCCGCGTGTTCGCCGGGAACCTACGTGCTGCTGGGGCCGGGCACATTCTCGACTTCCCCTACGACCATATTGCTCGACACCAGCGGGGTGACCCTGCGCGGCAGCGGCGCGGACAAGACCAAACTCCTGGTGGGGTCGGGCGGGGGCGTTTCCTGGAGCACCGCCGCCAGCCAACCTTCGGGCTATACCTGGAGCGCCGGATATTCGGCAGGAACGACGGTCATTACCCTCAGTGGCTCTCCGGCTGTTGGAACAATGCTTAACCTCACTGGAACTGGCTCGGCCACGGACACGGGATCGGTGTGGGTGTGCTCGGATGCCGGCGTATGCTCGGAGCAAAGCAGCACCATGACCCAGTACGAGATGCACGCCGTCACGCATGTGTCGGGTTCGAGCGTGACGATCTCCCCGCCAATTTCGTTCCCGGCGTTTGCGAGCCTGACCAGTCTGTCCGCTGGGCCGGTGACGAACATCACCTCAGGCGCTGGACTCGAAGACGTGACGGTGGATTGTACTTCAGCCGGGGGCGGATGCCTAAACATGTCTTCCAGCTACGGTTCGTGGATGAAGGGTGTGCGGGTCATCAACGGCGGCGACCCGCAGATGTTTTTCAGTTGGAACACTAATTGCTTATTGATGAGCAATTATTTCACGCAACCAATAGCCCATACCGCTGAACCTACGAATCCTGGCGGGACGGGTTTCAACCTCATCTTGAATAACACCTTTCAAAGCAGCGGGTCGTTCATTCAGGGCGCCGGTTCGAGCGATGTGTACGCCTACAACCTGGCTCGCGACGCCTACAACAATTCCGGCTCCTACTACGTGAACAACACCATCTCGAATCACACCGTCGGGCTGGCCAACATCCTCGTGGAAGGGAACGAGATCGGCAACTGGCAGGAAGACAGCGTTCACGGGGACGCCAATCTGGATACTTTCTTCAGAAATATATTTTACGGCACCGACCCTCCCTACAATGCCGACACGTCGAACGGACTCGCGTTGATAATGTATGGGGTTGCACGCATGGAAAACATCGTCGGGAACGTGATGGGCAATCCTACGATGACCAGCTATAAATGCACCAAAGCCAGTTGCGGATCGAATCCTGTAGTAGCCATTGGCGGAGGCGGCGCTACGGGAATCAGCGATACCCTGTCCAGCACGTCCGCGATGTTTTGGGGCAACTATGACATTGTGACCGGAGCGGTGCGTTGGTGCGGTAATTCGAGCGACCCTGGTTGGTCAACGACTTGCTCTAGCACATCCGAAGTGCCGACCTCGTTGAGCGGCGGCGGCGCTACCTACGACAACCCAGTCCCGAGCACGACGACGCTCCCGCTGTCTTTCTTGTTCACGAACCTGCAATCCGGTTCAAGCGGAACCAATCTTCCATTCGGCAAGGTGTGCACGAACTATACGACTGCGGGTGGCTGCGGCGGCAGCTATCAGACTTTCCCAGAGCCGGGAATCGGACCCGACGTGTCAGGAGGAAACGTGGACAGTACCGCCGGATTCCCGTCCTACGGTGGTCACGCAAACCACATTCCCGCCTACATTGCCTGGAAGAACCTGCCGATTGATACCGCGTATCAGAATTCTTACACGATCACCGGCTCAAGTTGGACCGGTGGGACGGAGACGCTGACGGTTTCAAGCCTGCCAGGCGTCGGGGTCGCCGGGGAATTCCAGATTTCGGGCGGCGCGTGCGCCGGGACCTACATGATGAAGAATTCGACCAGCACGACGGTCAGCTACGCGGCGGCTTCGAATCCAGGCTCCTGCACCAGTGGAGCATTCCTTTTCCCTGATGTGCGCGCTTTCAACGAGATAGTATATGCGTCCGATAGCGGTAGCAGTTCGGGAGGTCCACCTCCACCTCCCCAGAACTTAAAAGCCACGGTTCAGTGAGCTTCTTAGATTCGTTGGCACACAGCGACCCACCAATTCTTGCAGCGGATTTTCACGTCCATGGCTATACTCGCATCACGCGATCTTCGGAATTTGCGAATGGCAGTCAGGCATTTCTTGCATAGAAGTGACTAATCGCTTGCGGTCGCGATAGTTTATGAAATCGACAATCTGCGTTGCCGAGGATCGGGAGGTATGCGAACCCTGCCTGAAACTGCTCCTTCTGAGCTTGACTAAGCACTGTCCAGGCACAGCAGTTAGGCTTTTTTATCCTCCTGCGAACAATGCTTTTCTGAGTTGGATCGAGAGATGCCCGCAAGTGCAACTGCAACCTGACCGTTTGAAGTCCGGCTATGGGTGGAACATAAAGCCTCAAGCTATTCTCTACTTACTCGGCGCTGGTTATGACGAAGTCATTTGGATCGATTCGGACATCCTCGTCACAGGCAACCTACTTGGTATCATTTCAGGTCTAAAGGACGAGGTTATCGTCGCTAGCGAACATACACTTTCGGAAGAGCGCGATGACAAAAATGCACTTCGAGCACGCCTATGGGGGTTTCCCGTGGGGCGGGTTCTGCAATCAGGGCTGAGCTCTGGCGTTCTTCGCGTCACTAAACATCACCGCCACCTAATGGAGCGGTGGTGGGAGCTTTTGCAGTCAAGCCAATATCAGGACGTACAAAAAAGAGTATGGGGGCAAAGGCCCGTTCACATGCTAGGCGACCAAGACGTTCTGACTGCGCTACTGACCTCCAAAGAATTCTCAGAGATTCCGATATACAGACTTAAGAGAGGAAAGCACATTCTCCAGTTTGACGGGGTTTACGGTTATACGATTGCAGAGCGAATGAGAAATTTGGTCGGCGATGGACCAGTTTTCATCCATTCTGGCGCCGGCAAGCCGTGGTCGGAGCAGTGGCGATCGAGTCCTTGGTTGGATTTGAGGGAGTATGTGAAGAAGGTCTACCTCGATCTATCGCCATATACTCTTTCGGCCGTGCAATTCAGACATAAGCTGGAGGGCAACACAGAGTGGATGGACCCGCACTACTCTCTGAGCAGAACGCTGCGGGCATTAGGAAATGGTCATCCACCGCTCGTCGGTCTTCCTATGGCGATCTTTGCTGATGTTGCGCGCATACTCAAATACATGCGAAGGTCTCGCCCCTCGAATCCTTCCCTGTCGGAAACGGATCGACTGGAAGCTACAACTAAACAGTAGCGCGTGTCGAGACCCACGGCTGTTTCACGCATTGGACAGCCGACGTGGTGCGGCGGTTTTCCTCGAAAGAGGTTGTGGTCGTGCCCACACGAGATTCTTCCGACGAACGGCGTTTGTGAACGTGGTAAACGAGACGACCCGAAAATTATATAAGTAATCGTTAGCGAGGCAGCCGTCTTGAGACCCCTGGTATCAATTCTCATTCCAGCATACAACGCGCAGGAGTGGATCGCGGATACACTCCAATCTGCGATTGCCCAAACCTGGTCACACAAAGAGATCATCGTCGTGGATGACGGTTCCAGGGATTGGACAGCGGACGTGGCGCGGCGATTTGCCTCTAAACAGGTTGTGGTCGTGTCCACCGAGAACCAGGGTGCTGCGGCGGCTCGCAACCATGCCTTGCGCCTCAGCCAGGGGGACTACATCCAGTGGCTGGATGCGGATGACCTTCTGGCTCACGATAAGATTGAAAAGCAGATGGAGGTATTGGACCAGTGTGGAAGCAAACGTACTCTGCTTTCCTCCGGATGGGGACGTTTTATGTACCGGTATCATCGGGCAAAATTCGTTCCCACTGCGCTGTGGTGTGATCTGTCCACTACTGAATGGCTGCTGCGTAGGATGGGACAGGACCTCTACATGCAGACGGCCACCTGGCTCGTCAGTCGTGAGTTAACCGAAGCGGCCGGTCCATGGGACACCCGGCTATTGAGTGACGATGATCAGGAGTACTTCTGCCGCGTCCTTCTGGCAAGTGATGGTGTCCGATTTGTTCCAGGGGCGAGAGTGTACTATCGCGCGCGCGGGTCCGGCAGCTTGAGCTACATAGGGAGCTCAGACAGAAAACGTGAGGCACATTGGTGCTCCGTGCAACTCCATGTTGGTTACCTCCGATCGTTGGAGGACAGTGAGAGGGTTCGTGCCGCGTGTGTGAGGTTCCTTCAAGACCGGATGGTTGATTTCTATCCGGAACGGCTCGATATTTTCAGACAGGCGGAGGAAATCTCCAGGAACTTGGGAGGACAACTGGAAGTCCCACGCTTGTCCTGGAAGTACTCTTGGATCAAGGCGGTATTTGGCTGGCGTCTTGCGCGGCGCGCTCAATGTTCCCTGCCAAGTCTCAGGTGGTCGTTAGTAAGGTGCTGGGACAAAGCACTTTTTCACATCCAAGACCGCAGACATGAGACCAATCCTAGCAATTATGAGAAGCGTGTGCCTTCGATGCCAGCAGTCGCTCCGAACAGCCCCGGTCAAGAGACCTCCGGAGCTTCATAACTGCAGTAGATTTGCTATACGAGATTCTTCCGACGAACGGCGTTTGTGAGCGTGGTAAACGAGAGACTCGAAAAGTATATGAGTAATCGTTAGCGAGGCAGCCATCTTGAGACCCCTCGTATCAATTCTCATTCCAGCATACAACGCGCAGGAGTGGATCGCGGACACACTCCAGTCTGCGATTGCCCAAACTTGGCCACACAAAGAGATCATCGTCGTGGACGATGGTTCCAGTGATCAGACGGCGGAAGTGGCGCGACGATTTGCCTCGAAACAGGTTGTGGTCGTGTCCACCGAGAACCAGGGTGCTGCGGCGGCTCGCAACCATGCTTTGCGCCTCAGCCAGGGGGACTACCTCCAGTGGCTGGATGCGGATGACCTTCTTGCACCTGACAAGATCGAACGGCAACTTGGCGCGCTGCGGGAAGTTGACAGCAAGCGAATACTTCTTTCCTCGTCGTGGGCGTACTTCAACTATCGGATCAACCGTGCTCGCTTCGTCCCGACGTCGCTGTGGCAAGACCTTTCTCCCGTCGAGTGGCTCGTGAGGAAAATGGGCCAAAATCTCCACATGCAGACCGCCACTTGGTTGGTCAGTCGCGAGTTGACCGAAGTCGCCGGGCCCTGGGACACCAGCATGGCTGTGGACGATGATGGCGAATATTTCTGTCGCGTGCTTTTGGCATCCGAACGTACCCGTTTCGTGCCGGAAGGGAGAGTTTTCTACAGAATTACTCAATCGAGCCGGTTGAGCTACATTGGTGCGTCAGATAGGAAGAAAGACGCGATGATGATTTCCATGAAATTGCACGTCCAGTACCTCCGCTCGCTTGAAGAGAGTGAACGCGTCCGAAAGGCTTGCTTGGCGTACCTGCAGACCTGGTACCACAGTTTCTATCCAGAGCGGCCAGATATTGTTGCGGAGTTGCAGAGCTTGGCCACGCAGCTTCAAGGACACCTGGAGGAGCCCCGCTTGCGCTGGAAATATGCTTGGATCAAACCGGTGTTTGGATGGAAAGCCGCAAAATGGGCTCAGACGGCGCTTCCGCAGCTCAAGGCTTCATGGATCAGGCATTGCGACAAGGTAATCTATAGGCTAGAGGCGGGCCGAGCGGCCGCGAAACCGGGTGCCGCAGTCTCGTGAGTCGACGGAGCGGCGAATGGCCCGGAGAGGATTCGCGGAGCACCGACCGCACGGGGTGCGAGTCTCCCGGAAAGCAGGAATGGCTCAAGATCACCGGGAAACTCAGTGAGATAAGAGATGAGCACGGACTCTGATAAGGACCAAAGCCTCCGACAGTTATCTAATTTGACGGCGTCAGGGGTGGCGCATGAGATCGCTGTGGCCCTGCTTACCGGCGGTAGCGACAGACCCTACGTATTCGGCCTGACAACGCAGCTGATGTCCAAGGGAGCAGCCCTGGACCTCATTGGTAGCGACGAGCTCGATTTCCGAGAATTCCGTAGCAAGTCCGGAGTGAACTTTCTTAACCTGCGAGGCAGTCAACGGCCGGATGTCAGCTTCGTACGAAAGGTCTTGAGGGTGTCGATGTACTATGTCAAGCTCATTCGGTATGCCGCGAGAGCCAAGCCGAGAATTTTTCATATCTTGTGGAACAACAAATTCGAGCTCTTCGATCGAACGCTTCTGATGCTTTACTATCGGCTCCTGGGGAAGCGGATCGTCATCACAGTACATAATGTGAATGCAGGCAGGCGGGATTGTGAGGATACGCGCCTCAATCGCCTTACGTTGCGAATCCAGTATCGGCTCGCTCACCACATCTTCGTTCATACAGAAAAGATGAAGCTTGAACTGATCGAGGAATTCGGCGTGCAAGGCGCCCGGGTTACGGTCATCCCGTTCGGCATCAATAATGCTGTTCCGAACACGTCTCTCACGCCGAGTGAGACAAAGCAGCGACTGGGTATCCGTGAGGATGAAAAAACGATTCTGTTTTTCGGTAGAATCACGCCTTACAAAGGCCTCGAATACCTGATCGCCGCGTTTCGACAGGTTTTGGCGCGACGTGAGGGTTATCGCTTGATCATCGCCGGAAGGTTGGATCGGTGCGAGGAATATTGGAGGACAATCCGGGAAGGAATCCGTGAGGACGTGCAGAGGGGACAAATACTGCTCAGGGACGAATTCATTCCGGATGAGGAAACCGAGGTTTATTTCAAGGCGGCAGACGCCCTCGTGTTACCGTACAGGAATATCTACCAGAGTGGTGTGTTGTTCCTGGGACACAGTTTCGGCTTGCCCGTTCTCGCAGCCGACGTGGGGTCTCTGAAGGATGAGATCGTCGAGGGCAAGACGGGGTTTACGTTCAGGCCTGAAGATCCAGTGGACTTGGCGAGGGCCATAGAGCAGTACTTCGCGAGTGACCTGTACCCGAACTTGAACAACCGTCGGCGGGAGATCCGAGAATACGCGACTGAGCGGCATTCGTGGGACACGGTCGGTCAGATAACCATGAGCGTGTATGCCGACTTGCTTCGGATTCCCTCTCCCGAGAAATCGTTGAATCGTGATGTATCGTCGAGTGCTTCACTCGATGTGAATGCCCCTTCATGAAAGAGGCCAGTGCCAGCCCTGGAACTCTTAGATAATGTGATTGGTCTTGTTCGTCGAACCCAGGATGGACCGGGGGCCTGCGGAGTTCACTCTGGTCGAGAGACTGCTCCAGCCAGTCGAACTCGATGAAATTGTCCTCAGGATACGTGTAATAGAAGGCTAAAAATATGGTCATCACTAGCACTCCACTGCGCATCTCATTCTTCGGGGGAGGGACCGATTACCCTGTCTGGTACCGCGAGTACGGGGGGTCAGTATTGTCCACCACCATCAACAAATGCTGCTACATCACGTGTCGGCAATTACCGCCCTTTTTCGAGTACCACAGCCGGATCTCGTATTCCAAGGTTGAAAACGTCAGCAAGAACGATGCGATCCAGCACCCATCGGTGCGGGCTTGCCTGCAGCACCTGCGTGTGGACTATGGCGTCGAGATCCATCACGTGGCTGATTTGCCTGCGCGCACCGGCTTGGGTACGAGTTCGGCATTCACGGTTGGGCTTCTGCTCGGCCTTTACGCGCTCAAGAACCAGATGCGCGATAAGCGTGCACTTGCTGCCGAAGCCATACATGTCGAACAGGAGTTGCTTAAAGAGGCGGTTGGGGCGCAAGACCAAGTTAGTGCGGCATACGGAGGCTTCAATCGCATCAACTTCCACTCAGATGGCTCAATCGAAGTAAATCGGATACTCGCCGCACCAAACAGACTAGGGGAACTACAGCAAAACCTGGCACTCTACTTTACCGGGTTTTCCCGAATAGCCTCGGAAATCGCGCAAGAGCAGCTAAGAATGACGCCGCACAAGAAGCAGGAGTTAGGCACCATGCTTCAACTGGTCAACGAGGCTGAGGCCATTGTCACTAACCCGAGCTGCTCTTTGCATGAGTTTGGCCGGCTTCTGCACGAAAGTTGGCAGATCAAGAGATCGCTGACGCAGAAGATATCGAACGCCAACATCGACGAAATCTACCAGGCCGGACTCGGTGCTGGCGCTTTAGGAGGCAAGTTGCTGGGTGCTGGCGGTGGCGGCTTCATGTTGTTCTTCGTGCCACCGGAGCGGCGTGAGGCGCTAAGGATGCGGTTGAAAAAGTTGTTGTGTGTTCCGTTCACCTTTTCCAACAGGGGCAGTCATGTTGTGGTGTACGAGCCCGAGGAGGTATATGACAAATCGCTGACCCGTGAGCGCTCCGAGGTGTATGCGGAGCAGGCCTGAACGCGGCGACCGCTCTCGGATTTCCAAGATCCTGGAAGACCATATTTAGCCTGCTGGATGTTGCTTTATCCACGGCCGGCCGCGTTTTTGTACAGGGACATGGGCTAGGAGGGGCTTGAGCTCCGGCGTCATCGCACCTTAAGTTTCGCTTGCCCTTCTCGGCTAGGCGCACGTCTTGTTGCTCAATACTTTCTGTAGCAAGACTCGGGCCCAGCCAACTTTCGCAAAACCGTCAAAGCGTATGTACAGTAAATGGCATGATAAAGCATACCCGAGGATGGTCGGCACCCTGTGCACTTGTGTTCTGGGTATTATCTTGGTTGCTGGTCTGTGGCCATTTCATGTCCCCAAGAATGACGTGACCTGGCTCGACAAAGGAGATGGGCTTAGTTTCGGACACCACGGAAGCATTCTGAGCTCCCACGCATTCCAGACAAATTCGAATGGCAATACGTCGGGTAGTATTGAACTCTGGTTAGTCCCCAACCAAGTTCGTGGCGAGCACACCATTCTTTCCTTTGACGGTTCTGCACATCCTGGAATCCCATTCTCGGTTCACCAGAAAGGCGATGGCCTGGTTGTCCATCAACACAACGAAGATAGCCGAGGCACATCTAGAACGGCTTGGCTCCCGGTCGACGGCGTGTTACGTGAAAAGCGAGCAGTATTTGTAACCATCGCCTTGGGGTCACACGAAACATTGGTTTACGTTGACGGTGTTCTGGTTAAGAGCTCTTCAATTCTAGGAGCCTCGACCAAAAACCTCACAGGGCGGCTTGTGGTTGCGAACTCTCCTAGCGGCAGCGACAGCTGGCCAGGACAGATCCTGGGCCTCGCCATTTATGATCGGCAGCTCACGCCGGCCCAAGTTGCACAACATGATGAGAACTGGACGAAGAAGCGGCGACCCGTGCTCGCCCAAGACGAAGGTCAAGTTGCGCTGTACCTCTTCAACGAGCGTGCGGGCGACATTGTTCACAACCAACTGGACACGTTGACAGACCTGACGATCCCCAAGCGCTATTTCGTTTTACATTCAGCTTTCCTAGCGCCGCCATGGCGCGAGTATCACGCGAACTGGAATTACTGGAAGGATTTTGGTATCAACATCGCCGGCTTCATCCCCATGGGTTTTTGTGTCGTTGCTTACCTCTCCTCTATGCGGGTGACTGAGAGAACAGCTGCAACAACCATCGTCTTGGGGTTTGTCACAAGTCTCACGATCGAAACCCTGCAGGCATTCCTTCCGACACGAGACTCCGGTATGACAGATCTCATTACGAATACGCTTGGCACGGCTATAGGAGTGATGCTCTACCGATTACCCGTTACTCAAGGTCTGTTGACCAAAGCCAAGCAGCACGGCACAAGCACAATCCGCGGGTCAGAGACAGTCTCTGCGGACTCGGTTACGGTGGGAACATCCGTTCAGGTATGATTTTTCACGAAATGAAGGTGCCGGAAGTTTTCGAGATTAACCTCGAGCTCAATAGCGGCGAGCGCAGGCGGCACCATTTGCGGAGACGAAGGTAGTGCGCTGCTCGACGTCCCTCAAGAGTTGAACATCCGGGACGGCGGACTCCTAGTAATTAAGCTCGTCAAGCCAATCAAGACTGTCTGCTCCTGGACGTCACACCGAGCTGGCGTCGACGACAAGTTCACTTGACTATGCGGACAAAAAAAACTGCAATCGTTACCGGTTCTGAGGGCTTTATTGGATCGTACCTCGTGAAGTTTCTCCAAACCAAAGGCTGGAACGTTATCGGCTCGTACCAGTTGCATCGAAACGATCCTCGTCCCATACTGCCGAACGTGCATTTTGTTCAATGCGACCTTCGCAACGGCCAGAAAGTGGAACAGCTATTCAACACCTACCGACCGACTCACGTGTTTCATCTGGGCGCGCAGAGTTTGCCGACTGTGTCGTGGGCGGATCCGGTAGGGACCTTCGAGTCGAACATCATGGGTTCGCTGCACGTGTTCGAGGCGATACGGTACATGAAACGGCCCCCGGTTGTCGTTTCGGCTTGCTCGAGCGCGGAGTATGGGCATGTGCCGCCAGCGGCGATTCCGGTTACCGAGGGTCAGCCACTTCATCCTTTGCATCCCTATGGGATCAGCAAGGTGTGCCTAGATCTGCTCGCGCGCGAGTATTTCCTGGATTACAAAATTCCAGCGGTGAATCTGAGGCTGTTCAATACCACCGGGCCTGGCAAGACGAACGATGCACCGTCGGACTTCGTACGGCAGCTTATTCGTATCAGAAAGGGTCTGCAAACACCCGCGCTCGAAGTAGGCAATCTCAAACCCCGTCGCGCGTTCCTCGACGTCAACGATACGGTTCGCGGCTTCTACCTAGCGGCGATGAAGGGGAAGCGCGGTGAAGCGTATAACATCTGTGCCGCCGAGACCCATGAGATTGGTCATTTGCTGAAGACTGCAATCCGCCTTTCAGGCGTAAAACCAGAGATCCGGCTAGCTGCTCACCTGATGCGGCCATCGGACGAACAGATCATCTTCGGTAGCACCGAAAAGCTTCGCAGAGATACTGGCTGGAAACCGCTGCGGACGGTAGAGCAAACTCTCAACTCCATGCTGGAGTATTGGGATCAGGTAATGTAATACGGGCTAAGGCCTAAGTGCGCTGGCAACTGGTATGAGCTCAACGATCGATGTCCCTGCTGTTCTGCTCGTCGGCGGAAAGGGAGCGCGCTTGCGGTCGGTGGTGCCATCCACGCCGAAACCTCTGGCCGCAGTGGGAGGCAAGTCGTTCCTCGAATTGCTGGTTCGGCAGCTCCACAACCAAGGAATCCGTCGCCTCGTGATGTGCTCGGGCTATCTTGCCGATCAAATCGAGAATGAATTTGGCGACGGTAGCGCATGGGATGTCCAGATTCGGTACTCCCGGGAGACACATCCGCTGGGCACCGCAGGGGCGATCAAGCTTGCCGAGCGGGAGTTGAAGGAAGATCCTGAATTCCTGGTCATGAACGGAGATTCGTTTCTGGAAATTGATTTCTGCCGACTGTTTCGTGTCCACCGCGAGGGGAAAGCTCTGGTGACGATGGCGGTCGTGCCAGTAGAGAACGCGGCGCGATACGGCACGCTGCAGGTCGATTACAGCAAACGTGTGACCGGCTTTACGGAGAAAAGCGGCATCGACGCGCCTGCCCTTATCAACGCTGGTGTGTATGTTTTCGACCGATCGATTTTTGAACACATTCCCGAAGGCACGGCAAGCCTCGAGCGAGACGTTTTTCCGCGCATCCTTGACTTGGGAGTGCAGGCAGTTGAGCAGGCCGGGATGTTTATTGATATCGGTACTCCGGAAGACTACGCGCGTGCACAGGCTCTCTGTGAGCGCCTCAGTGACGCTGCATTGCGTCGATAGCAGATAAGACCGTAAGCTAACCCAGGAGAATCATTGATGCAGAACGGTGATTTCGGTCAGCGGGTTCGACAGTCGATCGAAGCATCGATCGCGGTCAAACAAATTCTGCTTGACAGTCCCGAGGTTGTGTCGATCGTGGCCAAGGTTAGCGAGATAGTGGCCGAGGCGCTCAAGCGAGGGAACAAGCCTCTATTGTTTGGCAACGGCGGCAGTGCCGCCGATGCTCAGCACATCGCCGCCGAATTGGTAGGACGCTTCGCCTTAGATCGACCGGCACTTCCGGCGCTGGCCTTGTCTGTGAATTCTTCATGCGTTACCGCGATCGGAAACGATTATGGCTTCGACGTTGTGTTTGTGCGCCAGATTGAGGCCTTGGGACGGGCTGGAGATGTTGCGATCGGCATCTCGACAAGCGGTAATTCGCCGAACGTCCTCCAAGGCGTGGCGACGGCGAAGAAGATGGGGCTGCACACGGTGGCGCTGACCGGAGCGGACGGCGGCAAACTCAAGGCAGCGGCGGATTACTGCATTTGTGCGCCATCGAACGAAACTCCACGCATTCAGGAGTGCCACATCCTGATCGGTCATATTATTTCAGAATTGGTGGAACAGACGATCTTTCATGAAAAGAGCGGCATTTCTCGATCGTGACGGTGTGATCAACCGGAAAGCCCGAGAAGGTGAATACGTGACTCGCTGGGAGGAGATGCAGATTCTTCCCGGCGTGTCCGACGCGATCGCCCTGCTCAACCGGGCCGGCTATCATGTAATTGTAGTGAGCAACCAGCGGTGTGTGGCCAAAGGACTGATCACGACCGCAGATCTTGAAGCTCTGCACCAGCGACTGTGCGAGGCGTTGGCGAGAGACGGGGCTACGATCGACGACATTTACTACTGTCCGCATGAAACGCAACCTCCCTGTCGTTGCCGTAAGCCGCAGTCGGGGATGTTACTTGACGCCGCGCGTGATCATGACATCGACCTCGGTGCGTCGTGGATGATCGGCGACTCCAAGGCTGATGTCGAAGCGGGCAAAAGTGCCGGATGCAACACGGCCCTGCTTG
>Ga0187879_10000324_pt1 | contig 32044 bp, 40 predicted proteins | sample June2016WEW_19_1_FD_132423 | JGI IMG/M metagenome (GOLD analysis project Ga0187879, IMG submission 132423) | Peatland microbial communities from SPRUCE experiment site at the Marcell Experimental Forest, Minnesota, USA - June2016WEW_19_10 | ecosystem: Environmental > Terrestrial > Soil >... | reverse complement strand
TCCTGCGGGCTTCTCATGAAGCTCGACAACACCAAGTGGGTGCAGGTATACCCGAAGAAGCTCGGGACTTTCGACTGCTCGTCGAAGTACGTCGTTCCGAACTCGGGGTCGGTCATTGGCACCACCCTGAACGCCCAGGGCTACGCCACGGAGTACACGACATCATCGGTGATCAAGCCCCAGGGATGAGCATTCCACGCGTCGGCTCGCCCGGTGGCCTGCGGCGAATCTTGAGGCTCGCAGGAAGTGGCCCTACAAAATCCCTACAAACCGCGCATTCCGTGTCGAGGCGGAGTAGCTGCTCAGAGAGCTGCAAGCTCAAGGGTCCCTGTTCAGCACCTACTCCGAAGGACGTAACGGGACTGGCTCGGAGGATCTAGACAGGTCGGAAGGGGCTCATAACCCGAAGGTCGGAGGTTCAAATCCTCCCCGCGCCACCACAGCAAGTCCAGGTCAGAGCCGGTCCGCAAGGGCCGGCTCTTCTGGTTCCCGGGCGGAAACCAAGACGACGGGCCCGAGTTCTCCTGGGCTGCGGATGTCTTCGGATTCGAGTCGTGGCGTCGGATCTGGATGGGATGCTGGGCTCTACTGCGAGCTTGCGACCCGCCTCAGGGAGCGGGCCGCCAGTTGAGGAGCAAGGAGGACGTGATGCTCGGAGGACGGGACAAGGACCGGGTCGGCGGTGAAGCGAGATGGCCGGCGTGACCAAGATCGCTGTCATCGACGACTACATCGGAGTTGCCCTCGAATACGGGGACTGGACAGTGCTGCCCAACGATGCGGAGGTCACCGTCTATCGCCAGGCGATCCCGCCGGAGCGCCTGGTCGATGAGCTATTTGGCTACGAGATCGTCGTCATCACCCAGCAGCGGACGCGCTTTTCGCGGGCGGTGCTCGAAGGTCTCCCCAACCTCAAGCTGATCGTTAGCAACGGCCGGACGAGCAATGTCGTCGACCACCAGGCCCGGATTGAGCGGGGGATCCTGCTGTGCGGCATCGCGGAGACCGAGCAAGGCGCAGCAGTGCGCCCACTCGGCCACCAGGCGCCCCACGGCCTGCCGACGCCGTCGGAGATGGCGTGGGCGCTCATCTTTGCCGTCGCGAAGCGGACGGGTATTGAGGACCGGGTCATCCGCGCCGGCGGCTGGCAGACCGGGTTTCCTATCCCGCTCGCCGGCAAGACCCTCGGCCTTCTCGGCGCGGGTCGCCTCGGCGGCGCGATGGTCCCGGTCGCGAAGGCGTTCGGCATGGACGTCGTCGCGTGGAGTCGGAATCTGACCGACGAGCGATGTGCCGAGCTCGGGGTGACCAAGGTCGCCAAGGACGAGCTCGTGTCGTCCGCAGACGTCCTCGGAGTCTTTCTCGTGTTCTCGGAACGCTCCCGCAACACGTTGCGCGCCGACGACCTCGCCAAAATGAAGCGGGGCGCCATCCTCGTGAACATCTCCCGCGGTCCGATCGTCGAGGAGGCGGCCCTTGTCGCGGCCCTCCGCTCCGGGCACCTAGCCGGTGCCGGTCTCGACGTTTTCGACCGTGAGCCGCTCCCGGCGGACCACGCCTTCCGATCGCTCGACAACGTCGTCGTCACCCCGCACGTGGGCTACGTGACCGAGCACCTCTTTCGTTTCGCGTGGCAGCGGATGGCGGAGGACGTGGCGGCATACCTCGCAGGATCGCCGATCCGGGTGGTGATCGACCCGGCCGACTGTCCGCCGATGGCGCCGCAGTGATGCCCGCACAGTAGAGAATGCGGTACGGCAAGCTTCGAACTGGGAACCCCGAAGGTCGCCGTCTCATCAGCTGAGTGTGGCGCTTGCGGTTTGCAGTTCGTGGAGTGATTGATGTGCGAGCGCGGCGAGTTCCTGCTGGTCGGCGTCGGACCAAGGGGCGTGACCTTGCCACGGATCGCTGGGAACTAAAGGACGACAAGGGCGGTTGAGCGGGTCTACGCCGCGATTCTCGCGCTTCCGGGGAGAGGCGGCGGGCCCGCACTCCGGAAGGATGTCGCGGCGATCGAGCGACCTGCTGACGAGCACGGCGTGTCACTGGGTCTGCTGGGCGAAGTCGCTCACCGCGAAGTCGACGGATGATCGACATGACGCCTGTCATCAGTGCCGGGCCGGAACTCCCGGGGGACCCGATCATGTCTCGTTGTGCTGTATCGGCGCTGCGTTCCACCGGATGCAATCGGTGGGAACGTTCGGGCCCAAGTATGGACCGGTCTTCGTGGGTCGCTCGGGCATCGCAGCGAATGGCACGCTCCCGCATGGCGAGCGGAGGATGGCGGCGGTCAACCTTGGTCAGCTTCCCTGAATTTTGACTGCCGATGGCCTTTCAGCTTGACTCGGTCGTTCTCTTTCGGTGATGTCGGGCGGCCCAGGCAAAACACGCTAAGCCCACCGCGACGAACACTGCTCCAACAACCGCCCACTTGCTCTGGCCGCTCATTCCCGAACCTTGAATGATTTTGGTTCCTTGGAGTATCCATACCGTGCCGACCGCACAGAACGCAATCCCGATCACAGCGCGCACCCACATCGTTTGCTCCATTCTCGGCTCAAGGACCGCAACCACTGGTCCCCGTCGCCGCGTTGTTAGTCGGATCCTCGCATGCCTGGCCGTGGTCGCGGCGGCGGTAGTCTGCGCGGCCCGACGGATCATGTGCCTCTAGACAAGCCGAAGGTCACAATGTCTCAATGAGGAGCTGCCATGGCGAAGCCGACACGAGGATTCTTTGGTCGTGGGAAAGCCGCTCGCGATCCCCGTCTCCCACCGGGCCAATATGACGCCGGGGACCAGTGGCCCGTGCTGAACGCGGAGGTCACCCCACAGCTGGATGTGGCGTCGTGGTCGTTCTCGGTCGAGGGCCTGGTCGCGCGCCCGACGACCTGGACCTGGGAGGAGATCCACGCTCTGCCAGAGTCCGCGTATTCCGGTGACATCCACTGCGTGACCACCTGGTCCAAGCTGGGCGTGCAGTTCAGCGGCGTCTCAGTCGACACCCTCCTGGGCATCGCAGGATTGGAAAGCACAGCCAGCCACGTGATGGCCTTCTCGCACACGGGGTATACGACCAACCTGCCGCTCGCCGATGTCACGGGTGGTCGAGCATGGGTGGTCTGGGAGTACGAGGACGCGCCCCTGCCCATCGAACATGGCGGACCCGCACGCCTCCTGGTCCCGCACCTCTACTTTTGGAAGAGTGCGAAGTGGGTCGCCGGGCTCCGAGTGCTCGATCACGACGAACCGGGTTTCTGGGAGCGCAACGGCTACCACGACCGTGGAGACCCGTGGCTCGAGCAGCGTTATCAGGGCGATTAGGAAGTGACCACGGATCGGCCGGCGGGTGATCCCTGGCAGGTGGCCACGGTCACGGACGTCCGGCCGGAGACACCGACTGCCAAGACATTCCGCCTGGCCCTCACCACGCACACTCTGCAGCTTGCCGGTCAGTACTACGTGGTGCGGCTGACCGCACCCGACGGCTATACGGCATCGCGGTCGTATTCGGTGGCATCGGCTCCGAACGACTCTGGCGCCATCGAGCTCACTGTGGAAAGGCTCGAAGGTGGCGAGGTCTCGGTTTTCCTTCATGACGAGGTCGTTGTCGGTGACGAACTGGAGGTGCGGGGACCGATCGGTCTTTGGTTCGTCTGGACTGCCCAGACTCCGGCCATCCTGGTCGGCGGGGGATCCGGGATCGTGCCCCTCATGGCCATGCTGCGACTGGCCAGGCAGACCGGGCACCCCGACCTGGTTCGAATGGCAGTGTCAGTGCGAACTCCGGATGACCTGTACTACGCCCACGAACTTCCCGGGTCCGAGACGATGGTCGCCTACACCCGCACGGTCCCCCCGTCGCACCCACGGCGCGCCGGACGGCTCTCCGAGCATGATCTTGCTCCTCTGCTGCTGCCTGACGCGACCGCCTTCGTGTGTGGTTCGCCAGGTTTCGCCGACTTCGCCAGTGGGCTCCTGATGGGCCTCGGCCAACCCGTGGAGCGGATCAGAATCGAGCGATTCGGCCCCACCAGCTAGTTCTGGGGCCTGTGCCCCGAGGGTCGAAATTGAGCCGAAGATCGCGCGAAGGTGCCGCTCACGTCGGCGCTCTCCACGCCAGCAAGCGCGAATCCGCCATTCGCCGAACCCCTCTCTGCCACCCGCCGGGAGGAGGCAAGCGCCATCGACGGGTCAGACAATCGACGGGGTGGCCTATGTGCCGGTGGGGGGGCTTTGAAGCCTTGGAACGACCGCCAAAGGCACAGGCGTGAGGGTCGTCGGCCGGCGCGAGAGGCGCCTCTCGGCATGGGCCAACCGACGTGTCTGACCCGAAATGGTCCGCCAGCCTCCCCCTGGTCACCGCGGCACGGGGTGAGCCGGGCGCACGGTTGAGATCCACGAACCCACCCGAGGCCACCGCGCGATAAGCCTTTGCTTAGGTCGTCGTTGACAGACTCCGGGTGCTTCGTCATGCTCGGTCAGGTCATGCTCGATCAGTCAGATCATGCACGGAGGCGGACGCTCGAGGCGGCTGGTGTGGCAGGCATTCCGCACGGCCGTCGTCCCCTGATCGGTCGGCTCCACAGGAGGCCAGGCGATGCCTATTGAGTCCGACGGGCACAGTAGAGGCAATCCTCGACTGTACGAAGTCATTGAGCATTCGCCCAAGACCGGAAAGAGCCCGACGGTGTGGGCCTGGCCCGAATTGGTGGACTATCTGAAGATTGCCGGTCAGCCGGTCCAAGGACCGTGGCCTCCCAACCAGAACCCGCGCCCTGACCCTGAAGCGGAGAGCCTCCCCGTGGCGATCGCAGACAGCGACTGACCCCGTCGACGGTCCACACTTCGGATCGAAGCGATCCCCGTGCGGGGGGCCCGCACAGTAAGGCCGCGCAGCAGTTCGGAGGTTTGAAGAGCAAGTGTCCGTGTAGTCAATGCCTGAGGCTGGGGGGTTGGTGTGTATCCGTCGAGGTTCCGCTACGAAGCACCGCACTCGCTCGAAGAAGCATTCGCGTTGCTTCGTGAATACGGCGACGAAGCCAAGGTGATGGCAGGAGGGCAGAGTCTCCTTCCCCTCATGAAGCTGCGCTTTGCGGCTCCGCAACTCGTCATCGACATCAACAACATCCCGGACCTCGGGTATCACAGGACCGACGGATCGCAAAACCTTCGCGTCGGGGCTCTGTGCCGCCATGCCGAGCTCGAGAGGTCGACGCTGCTGCAGGAGACGCAGCCGACCATGTCGGCGGCCGCTCCCCTGATCGCCGATCCGATGGTACGCAACCGGGGCACGCTCGTCGGCTCGCTGTGCCATGCGGATCCGCAAGGTGACTGGGCCTCGGTGGTCACGGCGCTGGGGGGTCACGTCGTTGCTCTCGGCCCCGAAGGCCGCCGGACGGTTCCGATGACCGAATTCGTGAGCGGCCCGTTCCAGAACACACTTCATCTGGGAGAGATCGCGATCGAGGCCGTCGTTCCCGCCGCCAAGGGAGAGCGCAAGGGCGGCTACCTCAAGCTCGAGCGGCGAGTGGGCGACTTCGCCACCGTTGGGGTGGCCGTCGCCCTCGAGACGTCGGGCGGTCTCGTGACCACGGCCGGCATCGCGTTGACCGGGGTGGGATCGGCGACGATCAACGCCGCCGACGCCGCCAAGTCGCTGGTCGGTCGACCGCTCACGGACGACAGTATCGAGCAGGCAGCCTCGCTGGCGTCCGAAGCGGCACAGCCGCGGTCCGATCACAGGGGGAGCGCAGCGTTCAAACGACGCATCGTCTACATCTTCGTGAAGCGGCTCCTCGACCGCGAGGGCGCCGAAACGGAAAGGGCGGCCTGATCGTGTCGAGCCTCTTCCAAGAACAACGGGATCCGGTCGGTGGTGCGGTCCCGATCCGCCGGGTCAGCGTCACCGTCAACGGCGAGCGGCGAGTTGCCGACGTGGAGCCACGCCTGCTGCTGGCCCACTTCCTCCGCCAGGGCCTCCGGCTGACCGGCACGCACACGGGATGCGACACCACGAATTGCGGGGCTTGCACCGTCCTCCTCGACGGCAAACCGGTCAAGTCCTGCACCGTGCTGGCGGTGCAGGCCGACGGGCGTGCCGTGACCACCGTCGAGGGCCTGGCCTCGGCCAGCGAACTCCATCCGCTCCAAGAGGGCTTCAAGGACGAGCACGGGCTCCAGTGCGGGTTCTGCACGCCCGGGATGATGCTGGCGGCGAAAGCCCTCCTCGACGAGAACCCGAACCCGTCCGAAGAGGACGTCCGCTGGGCGCTCTCGGGCAACCTTTGCCGCTGCACCGGCTACCAGAACATCGTGAAATCCGTACTCTGGGCCGCGCAAAAACTCCAAGGGCTCAGTCCGCAAGCTGCCGAGAATGGAGGAAGCGCGACGTGACGGCTCTCGACGAGATCAAGATCGGCGGGCTGGGCGCCAGTCGCAAGCGGGTCGAGGACAACCGGTTCATCCGGGGCAAGGGCAACTACACGGACGACATCGTCCTCCCCGGGATGCTCCACATGGAGATCCTCCGGAGCCCGCTGGCCCACGCGCGGATCAAGTCGATCGACACCAGCAAGGCGTGGGACATCCCCGGCGTTCACCTGGTCCTCACCGGCGAGATGATGGCCACGCGCAACCTCGCCTGGATGCCGACCCTGTCGTACGACACCCAGGCGGTTCTGGCCACGGACAAGGTCCGCTTCCAGGGGCAGGAAGTGGCCTGCGTGATCGCGGATGATCCGTACGTCGCCCGGGACGGTTGCGAGGCGATTCACGTCGAGTACGAGCCGTTGCCCGCGATCGTGAACCCGACCCAGGCCGTGGCGCCCGATGCTCCAATCATCCGCGACGACAAGACGAATCAGGCCGACAACGTCATCTACGACTGGGAGGTGGGCGACAAGGAGGGCACCGACCGCGCCTTCGCCGAGGCGGACGTGATCTCGAAGCTGCAGCTGCACTACCCACGCTCGCACCCGTCGCCCATCGAGTGCTGCGCCTCCATCGCTGACTTCAACCGGGCGACGTCGAAGCTGACCGTCTACATGACGACCCAGGCGCCGCACATCATCAGGGCCGCGGTGGCGATGGTGGCCGAGCTACCGGAGCACATGATCCGCATCGTCTCGCCGGACATCGGCGGCGGCTTCGGGAACAAGGTTCCCGTCTATCCCGGCTACGTCTGTTCGATTCTGGCGTCCATTCTGCTGGAGCGCCCGGTGAAGTGGATCGAGGACAAGACCGGGAACCTGATCTCGACCGGCTTCGCACGCGACGTCTATCTGACCGGTGAGCTGGCCCTGCGCAAGGACGGCAAGGTCCTCGGCGTGCGGATGCACACCGATGCCGATCACGGCGCGTTCTTCTCGGACGCCCAGCCGAGCAAGTTCAAGATCGGTCTCATGCACTCGACCTTCGCGTGCTACGACATCCCCGTGGCGCATCTGACGGCCCGGGGAACGTACACGAACAAAGCTCCCGGGGGCGTCGCCTACCGGTGCTCGTTCCGTGTGACGGAGGCGATGTTCTTTCAGGAGCGGATGATGCAGGCCGCCGCGAATGACCTGGGGATGGATCAGGCGGCATTCCGCCGCATGAATTTCGTGCGCGACGACCAGTTCCCCCACCGCACGCCCTTCGGTTTCCTGCTCGACTCGGGGCAGTACGCCAAGTGCCTGGACGTCGGCCTCGAGGCCGTGGGCTACCAGGACTTCCAGCGGCAGAAGGAGGAGGCCAAGGCCCGCGGTCGGCTGCTGGGGATCGGCATCTCGACCATGACCGAGCCCCTGGGGGCGGGGAACAGCCGTGAATACGACATCTTGGGCATCAAGATGTTCGACTCTGCCGAGCTCCGCGTGCACATGACCGGGAAGGCCCTCCTGCGCACGGGTGCGAAGACGCAGGGCCAGGGGCACGAGACGACGTGGGCACAGATCGTCGCCCACGAGCTCGGCATCCCGGCCGAGGACGTCACGGTCGAAGAGGGTGACACTGATACGGCGCCGTTCGGAATGGGCACCTACGCTTCGCGGAGCACCCCGGTCGCCGGGGCGGCGGTCGCCATGGTGTCGCGCAAGATCCGCGCCAAGGCCCGCAAGCTCGCCGCGCATCTCCTCGAGGTGTCCGAAGAAGACGTCGAATGGGAGCTCGGGCGCTTCTACGTCCGCAGTGCCCCCGACCGGGGCGTGAGCATCCAGGAGTGCGCCATGGCCGCCTACTCCAACATGCCCGACGGCATGGAGCCGGGGCTCGAGGGCAATGCGTACTACGACCCCCCGAACCTGACCTGGCCCTTCGCGTGCTACATCGTCACGGTAGAGGTCGACCCCGAGACGGGTGTGTGGGACGTGCTCAACGTGGTCGCCGTCGACGACTGTGGCGTGCGCATCAACCCGATGATCGTCGAGGGGCAGATCATGGGTGGCCTCACCGAGGCCTACGCGATGTCGAACATGCAGTTCATCACCTTTGACGCAGAAGGCAACTGCGTCGGATCCAACTACATGGACTACCTGCTCCCCACGGCGTGGGAGACGCCGGGGTACGAGCTCCATGAAGTCGTCACACCGTGCCCGCACCATCCGATCGGTGCCAAGGGGGTCGGCGAATGCGCCGCCGTCGGGGGACCTGCCGCCTTCGTCAACGCCGTCATGGACGCGCTCAGGGATACGGGGGTCCGCAACATCGATATGCCCGTCCTGCCCGATCGCGTCTGGGAGGCGATTCAGTTCGGGCGCGACGTATCGGGCGCGCCACCGGTGAAGACGGACGAGTAAGGGGTCGATGCCGTGTTGATCAAGAACGACTTCGAAGTCTCCCAACCGGTCGAGAAGGTGTGGCAGTTTTTCGACAACATCCCGGCCGTGGCGTCGTGCCTCCCGGGGACCGAGATCACCAAGGAATTGGGTGACGACAAGTACGAGGGCAAGGTGGTCGTGCGGATGGGCCCCGTCAAGCTGCAGTTCGACGGGATCGCCACGATCACCGAGCGTGACGAGGCGGCCAAGCGCATTGTGGTACAGGCGAGCGGCGCCGAGACCAAGGGCAAGGGTCAGGCCGAGATGCGGGTGGCCGCCACCCTGGCCCGCTCGCCTGCCGGCACCAAGGTGGCGGTGACCCAGGACCTACAGCTCTCGGGCGCAGCGGCGCAGTACGGGCGGGGGATGATCGCCGACGTCTCCTCCGTGCTCATGGGCGAGTTCTCCGCCACCATGCAGGACCGCATCACCCGGGCCGAGCGCGGGGAAACGGTCGACACCACGTCCTCGGCCAGCCCGGCCGGTGGGTTTCGCTTCGCCCGCAAGGCCGTGCTGCTCGCGCTCAGCCGCGTCTTCCGCCGCTTCTTCCTGCCCTACCAGCCCAACCCGACCTGAGGAGAGAGCCATGGTCCTGTGGTGGATCGGCAACGCCGTCCTGTTGGTGGTCATCCTGCCCGTCGTCGTCGCGCTGCTGAGCCGGGTCCTCGGGGCGCTCGAGCGCATCCGCAAGGCGAGCGACGACATTTTGGCCTCGGGGGTCGCGGTGACGAAGGACCTCGACCAGCTACCCGAGACCCTTGCCGTCACCGGCCGCACGGTCAACGAGGTGGCCGTCGGCGCGGTCCGCTACGCCGGCTCCGTGGCCAAGCTCCTGGGCTAGACACCTGACCGAGAGAAAGGACCTGAAATGCCTGCAGCAGCCTGGGCGACGCTGGCCATTGCCGCGGTGATCATCGCGCTGACCGCCGTCGCCCTCATCCGGGTCATCGGGCACCTCATGGCGATCAAGGGGACACTGGGTGCCGTCGTCGGGGGCGTCGAGGTCATCGCTCACCGGACGAGGACGGTGCCGGCCTCGGTGGACTACGTCAACGCGGAGCTCAAGCCGGTGCGCGACTTCTGCGAAGCCGTCTGAGGCGGAAGGGGGACTGACCATGCTCGCACTCGTACTGGCCGACAGCACCTCGCACTTTGGGTGGTACCTGGGCTACGGCATCGCCATCGGCCTGGTGGTCGTGGTGGTGGCCCTGGTCGTGCCGATCCTGGTGCTGGCCCACGGGATCGGCAAGGAGGCGGCGCAGATCAACGAGTCGCTGCAGCAGGCGGTGGAGCACACGGTGCCGCTGGCCGGGCTGCAGACGACCATCGACAGTGCCGACGTCATAGCGGCCGGGCTCAAGCGGGGCCGCACGAGGCTGGGAGGGTAACCGATGCCGCTCATCGCAATGACACCCACCGAGCACCACCTCTGGGTGGTGGCCAACATCGGGGGCATCGTGATCGTGGTCGCCGTGGCCGCGTTGCTGAGCCTGCTGGTCTACTTGGTCAAGGTCATCGACCGCCGCGTGGTGATGATCCGCGACACCCTCAAGGAGGCCGAGCAGAGCACGGCCAACACCGTCCTCCTGGAGAAGACGGCTCAGGGCGTCGACGCCGTCCTCGCCGAGGGTCTCGAGCACCACCTCTTCCTCGGCCGGGTCCTCCAGAAGGTGCGGTCATGACGGGCCTGATCGTCTGGTCCGTCATCGACATCGTCGCGTTGATCGCGGGGCTGGCCGTCTACCTGTTCTGGACGGGCTCGCTCCTCAACCGGGTGGGGGACAACCTCGAGGAATGCGCCGAGGAAGTGGCGCAGATCCACACCAACGCCGAGATCATCGCCCCCGGGCTCGAGCACATCAACCGGACGGGCGGGGTGGTGGCGGGCGCGCTCCCGCTCCTCTACGGCATGGCGGAGGGCATCGTGGCCGGCGTAGCCCCGGCGCCCGAGACGCGCGAGGAGCGGCCACCGGCGCGCCCGGCCTCGGGGCGCCGGCGCTCACGCCTCCTCGACGCCGTGGGGTACACCACCAACCAGCACTGAGGCACTCCGGGGGCCGCCGAGGCGTCAGCCCTCGGGGGAGCGCCGCGTGGTGAGGGGTCCGGCGGTCGGCGCCGAGTACTCCCCGATCCACTCGTCCTTCCAGGAGCGCTCGTACTGCTGGGTGTTGCAGCCTGGCTTGTAGATGGCGCACAGCTCGTTGGCGATCGCCTCGCGGTGCGCCCGCGTGCCACCTGGCACCTCGTAGGTGCAGATGTAGACCTTGTAGCGGTCCCCGGCCCGCTTGACCCAGCAGCTCGCCCGAGGGTGCTGGAAGGGGAACCGCTCCTTCGTCAGGTCGTCGGAGTGCCCCACGTAGATGACGGCGTACTGCTCGGCATGCTCCACGGGGGCGGGCTTGTAGGCGATGGCATAGACGGCCGGGACCGCGGGCGGCGTCCAGCCCGCCAGCAGTCGGGGCCCCTCGAACGGGTAGCCGGCCAGGGAGCCGAGGCGGATCACTCGTCGCCCATGACGTCCACGGTGTCCTCGGCCTCGCTGAGCGCCTCGACGCGCACGAGGGGGCAGGTGGGGAGCCCGGCCTGCGTGACCGCGGCCCGAAAGGCCTCGGTGGCCTGCGCGATCGCCTCCTCCCGGCTCCCGGCCTCCACGACGAGCTGGGCCCCGTAGCGGGTGGTCCCGATGCCGGTGGCCACGCCCTGGCTGGCGGCGACCGCGTCGGCCAGCTCGACGATCTCCTGGCGGGAGAAGACCCGGTCGCCCTCGGCCTCGAGGCCCACGCTCCATCTCATAGGGACCCCGATCGTCGCACCTCAGCGCAGGGTGGGCAGCACGGTCGCGAACTCCTCGAGGCTGCGGAGGTCGTGGCCCGAGAGGAGGAGGTCGATGTGGGGCGCCACCACCATCATGCCGAGGGAGCTCGGCGTGAAGTCCGCGTTGTCCAACTTGTGCGGATTCAGCCAGACCACCCGGTGGCTCAGGCGGGACAGCCGCTCGATGGCGGCCGCCAAGGTGGCAGGGTCACCCCGGTCGAGGCCATCGGAGCAGATGACCACGATGCCGCCCCGACAGAGGCCCCGCCTCCCCCAGGTGCGAACGAAGGTCTGCAGCGAGTCGCCGATGCGGGTCCCCCCGTCCCAGTCGAAGACCTCGCCGGCGGCAATCTCCAACGCCTGGTCGGGCCGGCGATGGTCGAGCGCGCGCGTGATGCGGGTGAGCCGGGTGCCGAAGCAGAAGACCTCGACCTTCGCCGCCGCCTTGTTGGCCGAGTAGGCGAACTGGAGCAAGGCCCGGGAGTACTCGGCCATGGAGCCCGAGACGTCGAGGATCAAGACGAGGGGCCGGGTGCGGACCCGGCGGTGACGCCAGTAGAGCTCGGACGGCTCGGCACCCGTACGCAGGGAGGCGCGCACGACCCTGCGCATGTCCGGCGTGCGGCCCGACGCCGCCGGCGCCGTTCGCCGAGTCCGACGCCGGGGCGGGGTCAGGCGCAGGCGGGCCATGATCCGCCGGATGGCGGCGAGTTCGTCGGGCGTGCAGGCCTCGAAGGACCGCCGCTTGAGCGTCTCGACGTTGGAGGCCAGCAGCCCGAGCATGGCCTCCTCGTGCTCGTCCTCCTTCTCGCCCGGGTCGGTGGCCGGGGAGACCAGAGTGGCCTCGCTCTCCGGATCGTCCGGCAGCCGGAGGGACAGGACCTCAGCCGCCGGCGAGTCCTGGCCGAGGAAGAAGCGCCGGAAGGCCTCGTCGTAGACGGGGACCGACTCGTGCCTGGTGAGCAGGGTGGCCCGGCCGGCCCAGTAGAGGTCGAGCAGGTCGCTCGGGTCGAGCGTCGCCATGGCGGCGCAGTAGGTGAGGACATCCCCCGAGCCAACCGGGAGCCCGGCCGCGCGCAGTTCGCCGGCGAAGGTGACGAGCAGGCCGACGAACGGGTCCTGCTCAGACATCCGCCGTGATCTCTCCCAGGTTGTCCCGGACGAGCTCGAGGTCGTCGCGCTCCTTGACGACCGCGCCCAGCGTGTCGGCCGCTAGGGGCCCGTCCAGATCGGTCGCACCGAGCACGTCGAGCGTGCGGACCCAGTCGATGGTCTCGGCCACCCCGGGCGGCTTGGCCAGGTCCATCTCCCGCATCCGGTGCACGGCCGCCACCACCTTGGTGGTCAGGGCCACGGAGACCTGCGGCGCGCGGAGCAGGACGATCTCGACCTCGCGGGCTGGGGACGGGTAGTCGATCCAGTGGTACATGCAGCGCCGCTTCAGCGCGTCGTGCAGTTCGCGGGTCCGGTTCGACGTGAGGACGACTACTGGGGGACTCCCCGCACGGACGGTCCCGATCTCGGGGATGGTGACCTGGAAGTCCGAGAGGATCTCGAGGAGGAAGGCCTCGAACTCGTCATCGGCCCGGTCGATCTCGTCGATGAGCAGGACCGCGCCGTCGCCGGCCCGCACGGCCTGGAGCAGCGGACGCTCCAGCAGGAACTTGGGGCCGAAGAGCTGGTCGACCGTCTCCTCCTTGTCGGCCTCGCGGTCAGAGAGGGCGCGGAGGTGGAGCATCTGGCGGGCGTAGTCCCATTCGTAGAGGGCCTGGCTGGTGTCGATGCCCTCGTAGCACTGCAGCCGGATGAGCTGGCGCCCGAAGATGGACGAGAGGACCTTCGCGACCTCGGTCTTGCCGACGCCGACCTCGCCCTCCAGGAGAATGGGCCGTTGTAGGGACAGCGAGACGAACAACGCGGTGGCCAGCCCGCGATCAGCGATGTACCCGCCTTGCCGCAAGACGTCCGTGAGTTCGGCGACCGACTGCGGCTGCTCCATTCCGGCTCCCCTCGAGGTGCAGGTTCAGTCGCTCCCTTGCTGACCCAGCACGAGATCGCGCACACCCTGACCCGACGCGTTGTACTTGCCCTCGCGCTGCAGGGTGGCCCGCCAGGCGGAGCGCAGGTCCCCGTCCTCACCCGCCATGGCGTCGAAGCCGACGTTCACCATGTTCTTACAGACCTTCGGGGGGCGGAACCCTTCCTCGAGGGTCGAGGCATCCTGGCCCTGCCCCTTCCACACCTCGCGGAGCACGTCACGGGCTTCTTCCGAATTGGCCGTCATGTCAGCCGAACCTTTCTGCGACATCCGATCCCCCTGGAGCAACTCTACTTCCGAGCGCACTCGGACCGACAGCGGATTAAGCCATGTCTTAAGCGGAACACGCCTGGATCGCGGGTACATTTGGGCGTCGGAACAACGCCGACGACCAGGGTGGACGCCGCATGAGACTCAGCGCCAGGAACCAGCTCGACGGAACGGTGTCCCGGGTCGAACACGGGGCGGTCATGTCCATGGTGGTGGTCCGCCTGGCCGGGGGGCAGGAGGTCGTCGCATCCATCACGAAGGAGTCGGCCGAGGCGTTGGGGCTGGGCGAGGGGGATGCCGTCAAGGCGGTCATCAAGGCGACCGACGTCATGATCGGCCTGGACGAGTAGTCCGGCTACCTGGCTCCCCCGGCGCGGAGGGACGGGGCGTCACCCGGACCGCCGGTGTCGCCCCGGGCGTCCAGAGCGGGCCAGACGGTGAGGGCGTCGCGGGGCAGGTCGAGGGTCACACCCTGACCGACGCGGAGATCGCCGACGTCGCTGGAGGTGCGGGCCTGGATCTCGACCGACGGGGACACCGCCACGTAGAGGTCGATGCCGGTGCCGGTGTCGATCACGTCGACGACGGTCCCCGCCACCCCCGACCCCAGGGTCAGGCCGACCCGGTCGGGCCGGATGCTCCACAGCACCGGGGTCCCCGCCGCCAGGTCGCCGGCTTCCACCGCCAGGGAGAACCCCTCCGCCTCGAGCAGGCCCGGCGCCGTGACGACGCCGCGCTGGGGATTCGGGATCCCGAGCAGCCGTGCCACCTGGGGGGAGTTGGGCTCGGAGAAGACCGCCGGCGTCGCCCCGGTCTGCAGGACGCGCCCGGCCGCCATCACGATGGTCTCGTTCGAGAGGTAGGCGGCCTCCTCGGGATCGTGCGTGACGATCACCGTCGCCAGGCCGGTGGCCATCTGCAGGTTGCGGAGCTCGCGGCGGAGCTCGCGGCGCACCGGCGTGTCGAGGGCAGACAACGGCTCGTCGAGCAGGAGGATGTCGGGGGACCGGCACAGCGCCTGGGCGAGGCTCACCCTCTGGCGCTGGCCGCCCGAGAGCTCCGACGGGTACCGGGCCTCCAAGCCGTCGAGATGGAGCCGGGAGAGCCAGTAGGCGGCGAGCGACGGGCTGGCGTCGACCCCGAAGAGCAGGTGGTCCCACACGGTCAGATGCGGGTAGAGGGAGAAGCCCTGGGCGACGTAGCCGACCCGCCGGTACTGGGTGCGCAGCGCCGTCACGTCCCGCGACCCGTAGGCCACGGGTCCGGGATCCGGTCCGTAGATCCCGGCCACACAGCGCAGCAGGGCTGACTTGCCCGACCCCGAGGGGCCGAGGATGGCCAGGTGGTCGCCCCCGGCACGGTGGGCGAGCTGGAGGTGGAACGAGCCGATGCGGTGGTCGATGTCGAAGCTGGCGGGCATGGGCCGGGCGATCACCGGAGTGGCGGGCTCGGGCAGTGCCGCCGGGCTTACGGCGCTCCGCCGGCGGTGGAGCCGGCTGACGACGACTGCGGCCACCGCGACGGCGATGCAGATAGCCGTCGGTGCGATCGTGTTCGGGAGCCCGGTCGCGCTGAACGCGTTGTACGTGTACACGGGGATGGTGAAGGGGTGGTAGGCGACGATGACGACGGCTCCGTACTCCCCGAAGGCACGCAGCCAGGCGAGCAGCATCCCCGCTCGGATACCCCCGCCGGCGACGGGGATCGCCACGCGCCAGAAACGTGCCAGATCGGAATGCCCGAGCGACGACGCCACGTCGAGCAAACCCTGGTCCACCGCCTCGAAGGCCGCCCGGGCGGTGACGATGAGAAACGGCGCGGAGACGAACGACATGGCGATGACCACGCCGGCCATCGATTCGGTCAGGCGGCCGTCGAAGAGCCGGCCGAGGGTCGTGTACGGGCCGATGATGTAGATCAGGAGGATCCCGCTGATGAGCGGCGGGAGTGCGAGGGGGATCTGGACGACGACGTCGACCACCGACGCGATGCGGCCGTGCGATCGGGCCAGGACGTAGGCGAGCGGGACGCCCAGGATGGCGACGATGCCGAGCGCGATGGAGGCCCCCACCACCGAGACGTAGAGGGCGGGGAAGAGGCCTGGTGCCGCGAATCCTCCTTTGGGGTTCTGGGCGAACCGGACGACGAAGGCGGCGACCGGGATGGCCAGATACAGGGCGAGGAGTCCACCGAGCCACGGCAGGGGGGTCCGCCCCGCCCCCCTGCCCGGCACGTCTACAGAGTTCCCTTCAGGGTCGCGGGCAGGTGAGCCTTCCCGGTCACCTGCGGGGGCACGACCGGCGTGATGCCGTTCTGCTTCAAGATCTCCCGTCCTTTCGTGCCGAGCAGGAACTTCACGAAGGCGACCGCGGCCGCCTCATCGGGAGCCTTGTTCAGGATGGTGATGGTGTACGCCGCTTCCTGCTTCGGGACGCCCGTGATGGGCACGGTCGTCTTGAGTCCGGCCGCCGCCACCTCGACCCCGTAGAAGAACCCGGCATCGAGCTGGCCGGCCTGCAGCTCTCCCAAGAGGGAGGTCTCCGAGTACACGTCGGTCGTCGAGGTGGTCTGCGCCAGCAGCGCGGGCTTCTTGTACTTCTTCGCCGCCGCCGTCAAGGCGTTCACCGCCAGCACCCCCTTGGGATCGGTCGTCGGGTCCGTCCGGCCCAGCCGAAAGCCGGGCTGGCCCACCACGTCGTACCACGGCTCCGTCTTCAGTGCATGGGCGAACGAGCTCTTCGGGTTGTACCCGAGGAGCAGCGGCGACTGGCCGAAGGTCCCGTACCACGACACCCAGTCGCCGTTCGCCGAGCCCTCGAGCGTCGTGTTGACGGCGGGTGACGCGCTGATGAAGACGTCACCGACCTGGGTGCCGGCCTTGATGGAGCTGGCGATGGCGGTGGAACCCTCGGAGATGTCGTTGAGCGTGGAGCCGGTCGCGGAGAGGAAGGCGGGCGCCACGTCCGATTGCATGAGCGTCTGCAGCGAACCTGCCGAGAGCACCGTCACCGATCCCGATCCGGTGGCGGCCCCGGCCGGGCTCTGGCCGGCCCCGAGGCCGGCGACCCCCACCAGGGCCGAGACTGCCAGCGCGCCCACGGTGGACAGGCGGCCGACCTTCAATGAGAACCGCATTGTGTGGATGTTCGTCATGAGTGACATGACGAAAAGGTAACAAAGGGAGGTTCGCATCTGCGAGGAGATACAAGGAAAATTAAGGAAACCCTGAAGTGAAGTCGAAATAATCCTCGCAAATGCGAATCTAGGCCTCGGTGCCTTCCATGCCGTGCTGCATATCCGCCTCGGGCCCGCGCCGCTCCCAGACACCGGATCGCCCGCCGGACTTGTGCCACAGCGTCAGGTCCTCCACCGAGGCGCCGGGATCGACGGCCAGCAGGACGTGAAGCAGGGAAAGGGCCGTGACGGCGCACGCGGTGAGCGCCTCCATCTCGACCCCGGTGCGCTCCACGATCTGCGCCATGGCACCGACGTCGAGGCGGTGCTCATGGACCTCGACCGTCACCCGGATGGCGTCGAGCGCGATCGGGTGACAGAGCGGGATGAGGGCCGCCGTCTGCTTGGCCGCTTGGATCCCGGCCACCCGGGCGGCCTCGACGGCGTCGAGATCGTCGGACGCGGCCTGCAGGACCGCGGGGACGTCGGCCCCGGTGACGACCGTGCAGCGGGCCAGGGCGACCCGCCGGGTGAGGGGCTTGGCCGTGACGTCGACCATGTGGGCGTGCCCGTGCTCGTCGATGTGGGTCAGGTCACCGGAGCGGGCCTCGCCGTCCCCGGTGCGCTGTGACCTAGCCACCGGAGACCGGCGGGATGACCGCCACCTCGTCCTCGTCGCAGACGGGCGCGCTCAACGTGGTCTGGTCACCGTTGAGCCAGAGCTGCGAGGTGGCCAGGATGGCGGAGAAGGACGGCCCGAACCTGGCCGACGCCCGCTCGATGACCTCCGCCACGTCCTTCGCCGGCACGGAGATGCCTGAGGTGCCGGCGGCCTGGCGCGCGGGCCCGAACAGGCGCAGCCGGGCCATCGTCAACCGCCGATCATCGACATGGACCGGGTCGGCCGGAGGAAGCCGGGCTCGTTGATCCCGTGGCCGGGGTACTTGGCCCAGACGGCCCGGCGGAAAAGGAGGGCGAGGTCGGCGTCGCTGCCGTCACCCCGGAGAATGTCCCGCACGGAGTGCTCGTCGTCGGAGAACAGGCAGTTCCGCAGCGCGCCGTCGGCGGTCACGCGCAGACGGTTGCAGGTCCCGCAGAAGGGCTCGGTGACGCTGGAGATCAGGCCGATCTCCCCGCGCCCGTCAAGGAAGCGGAACCGCTCGGCGGGCGCCGTCCCGTCCGCGCTCGCCACCGGCTCGAGCGGCCAGCTGCTCGAGATCCGTTCGAAGACCTCCCGCCCGGGCACCAGGCGCTGGCGGTCCCACTCGCCCTGAGCGTCGAGCGGCATGAACTCGATGAAGCGGACGACACGTCCCGTCTCACGGGCCAGGGCGGCGAAGTCGAGGATCTCGTCCTCGTTCTGCCCCCGCAGCAGGACGACGTTCACCTTCAACGGCACGAGGCCGGCCGATTCCGCGGCCTCCATGGCCTGCAGGACGACCGGGAGGTGTCCCCGCCGCCGGATGGCGGCGAAGCGGTCCGGCCTCAATGAGTCGCAGCTGATGTTGACCCGGCGCAGCCCGGCCCGGCCCAGGGCGGGGGCCACCTTGGCCAGCGCCGTCCCGTTGGTCGTCAGCGCGATGTCGTCGAACCCGAGCGCCGCGAGCCGCTCGACGAGGGAGGGGAGCCCCTTGCGCACGAGCGGCTCGCCGCCCGTGAGGCGGACGGAGCGCACGCCCAGCCCGCGGGCCACGCCGGCGACCCGGGTGATCTCGTCGAAGCTCAGGAGGTCCTCCTGCTCGTGGAAGGACAGCCCCTCCTCGGGCATGCAGTAGACGCAGCGCAGGTTGCAGCGATCAGTGACGGAGATCCGCAGGTCGTCGTGGACCCGCCCGTGGGAGTCGACGAGCGGCCCCTCGAGCGGCATCGTCTGCGCCACCGCACTGCCCGCCCGGTCGACGCGACGGGGCGGCTTGACGGCGATCCGGACCGGTGTGGTCGCGCTCACGATCCCTCCACCCCTCCATCGCCGGCACGCGATCGCTGCTCCTCCTGGACACGTGCCGGGCCGCCGCCGCTCACGGCGCCCAGCCCATCGGGGTCGATCACGAGCACGGGGAGGTCGTCGCCCTCACCGGCCCCCGAGCCGTCGGCCAGCAGGATGAGGGCGTTGGCGTCGGCCATCGCGTGCAGCTGGTGGGACTCCTGGCCCCCGGCCGTCCTGACGCTGAGCTCCCCGGCCGCGCCGACGGAGGCAACGGCGCGGAGGAGGTGCAGCTTCTCGTCGGGCTGGCGGGGCAGGTCGTGCTCGGCGCGGGCGGTGAGGATCGGCCGGTGCAGGTCGCGGTGCCCGCCCATCCGCCGAAGAGCCGGCCGGGCGAACAGCTCGTAGCTCACCAGCGCCGACACGGGGTTCCCGGGCAACCCGAAGACCGGCGGGCCCGTACCCGACAGCAGCCCGAACGCGAAGGGCTTGGCGGGCCGGATCGCGACCTGCATCCACCGCGCCGTGGTCCCGCAGAGCTTCTCGAGGACGACCCGGACCAGGTCGACGTCGCCCACGCTGACGCCGCCGCTGGTCAAGATGGCGTCACACTGCTCCGCCGCCCGGGTCAGCGTGTCGATCAACGCCGACTCATCGTCGGGCACGGCGCCGAGGTCCGTGGTGCGGAAGCCGTCCCGGGTCGCCTGGGCCAGGAGCGTGTGGCGGTTGGCGTCGCGGATCTTGCCGGTCGGGAGCGGGCCGTCCCCCCTGAAGAGCTCGTCACCCGTGGACAGCACCCCGACCCGGGGCCGGGGGTACACCTGGACTTCGTCGAAGCCTTGGTTGGCCAGCATGCCGAGGCGAGCCGGTGTCAGGACCATGCCCGCCCTGGCGATCGCGTCACCCACCGCGACGTCGCGCCCCGGTCGCCGGACGAAGGTCTCCGGGGCGAGCTCTTCGCCGATGGTGACACGCCGTCCGTCGGTGTCGGCCTCGGCCCGCTCCACCATGCAGACGGCATCGGCGCCGTCGGGCAGCGGCGCGCCCGTCATGATGCGGACGGCGTGCCCGGCCTGTAGGACGCCGTCGTAGGTCTGGCCGGCCATCACCACCCCGACCACCTCGAGGGTGACCGGCGCGCCGATCGTGTCGACGGCACGCAGCGCGTAGCCGTCCATCTGAGAGTTGGCGAACGGGGGGACCGGCTCCCGGGCGACGACGTCCGCGCCGATCACCAGACCCACCGCGTCGTCGAGCGCGCAAGCGCGGGGACTCGACGGCTCGATGTGGTGGAGGACGAACCGCTGCGCCTCGGCCAACGGGATCATCGCGGCCGCACTACCGATGCCAGCGCGTCACGAGACGACCCGGTGACCTGGCCGTCGTGCGCACACACGCTCCAATCGGAGCCATCTTCCCACGTCTCGTGCTTCCAGATCGGGACAGTGTGCTTGAGGGTGTCGATGCAGAACTGGGCGGTGGCGAAGGCTTCGCCCCGGTGCGGCGTCGACGCGACGACAACAACCGAGACCTCGCCGACCACCAGCCGCCCCACCCGGTGCAGCAGGACGAGCCGGCCGATCTCCCACTGCGCCCGCGCCGCCGAGGCGACGTCGCGCAAGCGGGGCTCGACGTACTCGAGGTAGGCCTCGTATTCGAGCGAGGTCACGCCGTGCCGACCCTCGGAGTGGTCGCGCACGGTGCCGCAGAATGTCACGATCCCGCCGCACGAGGGAACCACCGCCCAGGCCTGGGCGCGCTCGACGGGGAGCGGCTGGTCGCTGACGCCGACCCAGTCCGTCCCAGCGGGGTCGCCATCGGGTGGCACGAGCCCGTGCTGCGTCATGGCGCGACCGGGTGGATGGGGCCGCAACCGTCGCGCAGCGACGGCGTGGACACGCCGGCCCGCAGCCCGATGATCTCGGCGCAGATCGCCACCGCGGTCTCCTCCGGCGTGCGGGCACCGATGTCGATGCCGATCGGGGCCCTGATCTGCTCGATCTGGTCGATGGAGATCCCTTCGTCGAGCAGGCGCTTCACGCGTGCCTCAGTGGTCTTTCGTGAGCCCATGGCCCCGATGTAGCCAACCTTCGTACCGAGTGCCGCGACCAGAGCGGGAATGTCGAACTTCTGGTCGTGGGTCAGGACGCATACGCAGTCCAACGGCCCAAGCGTACCGCCCACCTTCTCGAGGTAGCGCTGGGGCCAGTCCACCACGACGTCGTCGGCCTCGGGGAACCTGGTGCGCGTGGCGAAGGCGGCGCGGGCGTCGCAGACCGTGACGTGGAACTGCAGGACTTTGGCGACCTGCACCAGGGCGTGGGTGAAGTCGACTGCGCCGAAGACGATCATCCGCCGCGGTGGTGCGAAGACCTCCACGAAGACCGTCATGTCGGTGCGGCGCAGGAGGCCGCCGGGACCGTAGTGGCGAATGGCGTTGCGCCCCGCCTCGAGGGCGGCGCGGAGGTCACGGGCGACCACGGCGTCGAGTGCCGGGTCCCCCAGGGACCCGACCGGGTCACGGTCCGCGCGCACGACCACCTTGGCGCCCAGCGGGGGTAGGTCGGCCGCCTCCGCGCCATCCTGGGGGTCGAGCTCGATCACCGTCGCCCAGGCCACGGGCTCCGCGGCCCGGAGGCTGTCCCGCACCAGCGCGACCAGGTCCTGCATCAGTCGAGCGGCTCCACGAAGACCCGGATCGTCCCGCCGCACGTCAGGCCGACGGCGAACGCCTCGTCGTCGGAGTACCCGAAGGTGCACAGCCTCGGGACCCCCGTCTCGAGCACCTCGAGCGCCTCGGACACCACCGCCCCCTCAATGCACCCGCCCGACACCGACCCGGCCACCTCGCCCTGGTCGTTCACCGCCATGGCGGCGCCCGGGTCCCGCGGCGCCGACCCGATCACGCCCACCACCCGGGCCAAGGCCACCCGCCGACCGTCCGAGTGCCACCGGTCTATGTCGTCCAGCACGTCCCTCACGGTCGCCCTCCCCTCTGCCGCCGGTTCACCGTGATATCGACCACCGGCCACACTACCCAGGCCCAAATGGGAGCGACAGCGCCCCTAAGGGATTGCTTAAATTGCCGTTGACATCGGTGTTCATTGGGTACACGCTCAACGTCAAAAGGTGCCTGCGAGCCGATCGCCTGCCTCTGGCGATGTCCCGGGACCGGGTGGCCACGGAGTGAGAGGAGCGGTTTGGGGTGGGACCGATCTGGCTTGCCGATTGCCTGGCCGGCGTTATGATTCTGACCGCCCTCTACTGCTGTCGCCGGCTGGTCAGGTCGTTCCCCGGGTCGGTCGCACAGCGTGACGTCGACGTCTGGCACGTGGTCATGGGCGTCGTCATGGCCGGCATGTTCACGACCCGCCTGGCGTTCGGCCCCTCGTCCCTGTGGGTGATCGTCTTCGGCACGGGCACGGCGTGGTTCGGGTGGGGTGCCCTTCGTGACGCCGTGGCCTCCCGGGGAGCTTCGACGGCGCTCGTCCGCCACCTGGGGCACGTCGCATCGGGCATCGCCATGGTGGTGATGGTCACCATCGGCTTCGCGTCGAACGCGTCGGCAGCCGGGACCCCGATGCGCGGCATGGTCATGGGGGGCGGGCCAGCAGCACTGGGCTGGAAGTACCCGGTCGCCGTGTCGTTGGCCGCCTTCCTGCTCACGTACGCGTTGTGGAGCCTGACGACGCTCGCGCCCGTACTCGTCCGCGCTGCGGGTTCCCTCAGGTCGGAGCGGCGCGCCGGTCGGGCGCCCGAGGTGTCCCCGCCCCTGGCCCAGTGCTGCGAGCTCATCATGGCGCTCACAATGAGCTACATGCTGATCCTGCTTGCCTAGAGCATCTGTATGCAGGTGCCAGCCCCGTTCGAATACGAGCGTGCCACCAGCGTCGAGCACGCCCTCGGGCTGCTCGAGCGCCTGGGCGAGTCGGCGCGGATCCTGGCTGGCGGGCACAGCCTGCTCCCCATGATGAAGCTCAGGCTGGTCGACTTCGAATACCTGATCGACATCAACGACCTGCACGAGGAGATGGGCTACGTCCGCTCCGAGGGCGACGAGCTGTGCGTCGGGGCGATGACGCGTCACCGCGAGCTTCTGGAGTCCGACCTCCTGGCCGAGGCCTTCCCCATCTTCCGGGACGCCGAGCGGGTGATCGCGGACCCCGTGGTGCGCAACCGCGGGACGCTCGGTGGGTCCCTGTGCCAGGCCGATCCCTCCGAGGACCTCTCCGCGGTGTGCTCGACGCTGGACGCGCGTTGCGTGATCGTCGGCCGCCAGGGCTCGCGCGTCGTGTCCATAGAGGACTTCCACGTCGGGCCGTACGAGACGGCAGTCGGCCCGGCCGAGATCCTCCTCGAGATCCGGATCCCGTTCCGGCCGGGTGGGTCGAGCGCGTACGAAAAGGTCGAGCGCCGGAAGGGCGATTGGGCCGTCGTGTCGAGCGGTGCCGCGGTGTGGCTGACGGACGGCGTCATCTCCGATGCCCGCGTCGGCCTGGCGGCGGTCGGCCCGAACACCACCGGGGTCCCCGCTGTCTCGGCCGCACTCCGGGGGCAGTTCCCTTCCGACGAGGTGTTCGCCGAGGCGGGGGCGCTCGCGGCGCAGAGCTGCCGGCCAGTCTCGGACATGCGGGGCAGCGTCGAGTTCAAGCGGCACCTGGCCGACGTGCTGACCCAACGCGTCCTATGGCGCTGCGTCCGGCGCATCGAAGCGCGGGAGGACTGACATGCAAGTGTCCATGAGCGTCAATGGCGAGGAGGTCACCGAGGAGATCGAGGGCCGCTTGCTGCTGGTGCACTTCCTGCGCGACCAGCTCGGGCTGACCGGCACGCACTGGGGCTGCGACACCAGCAATTGCGGCACCTGCGTCGTCTGGATGGACCGCGAGCCCGTCAAATCGTGCACGGTGCTGGCTGCCATGGCGGGCGGTCACGACATCCGTACCGTCGAGGACCTCGAGCAGGACGGCTTCCTGGACCCCGTCCAGCTGGGCTTCATGCAGTGCCACGGCCTCCAGTGCGGATTCTGCACGCCGGGGATGATGATGACCGCCCGGGCCTTCCTCGACCGCAACCCCGATCCGACGGACCACGAGATCCGGGAGGCCATTTCCGGACAGGTCTGCCGGTGCACTGGGTACACGACCATCGTCCGGTCGATCCGTTGGGCGGCGATGCACGAGGCCGCGGGAGCGGGCAAGGACGCGCCGTGACCACCACGGAACGGGTGACCACCTTCGACGACAACGACCAGCAGCCGACCGGCTACGGCCGCATGCTGCGCAAGGAGGACCAGCGGTTCGTCCGCGGCAAGGGGACCTTCTGCGACGACGTGCAGCTCCCCGGGATGCTCTATATGGCCATCCTCCGCTCGCCGGTGGCCCACGCGCGGATCGTCGCCGTCGACACGATGGCAGCCGAGGCCCACCCCAAGGTCAAAGCCGTGCTCACCGGTGCCATGCTGGCCGAGCGGAAGCTGGCGTGGATGCCGACCCTGGCCAACGACGTGCAGGCGGTGCTGGCGACGGACAAGGTCCGCTACCAGGGGCAGGAGGTGGCCGCCGTCGTGGCGGAGGACCGCTACTCCGCCCGCGATGCCCTCGAGTTGATAGAGGTCGACTACGAGATGCTCGACCCCGTGGTGTGGGCCCGCACGGCGCTCGAGCCCGGGGCCCCCGTCGTGCGGGACGACCTGGAGGGCAAGGCCGACAACCACTGCTTCGACTGGGAGACGGGCGACGAGGCTGCGACCGCAGTGGTCTTCGCGTCGGCCGACGTCACGGTCAGCGAGGACATGGTCTACCCGCGTGTGCACCCAGCACCGATGGAGACATGCGGGTGCGTGGCGGACTTCCGCAGCTTCGACGAGACGTTGACCGTCTGGTGCACCACGCAGGCCCCCCACGCCCACCGCACGCTCTACTCCCTGGTGGCGAAAGTGCCCGAGCACAAGATCCGGGTGATCGCGCCCGACATCGGCGGTGGCTTCGGCAACAAGGTGCCGATCTACCCGGGGTACATCTGCGCGATCGTGGCGTCGCTCATGACGGGCAAGCCGGTCAAGTGGATGGAGGACCGGTACGAGAACCTCGTCAGCACCGCGTTCGCCCGCGATTACATCATGCGAGGAGAGATCGCGGCGACGAGCGACGGAAGGATCCTGGCCGTCCGGGCCCACGTCCTCGCCGACCACGGCGCGTTCAACGGCGTCGCGACGCCGTCGAAGTACCCGGCAGGGTTCTTCGGCGTCTTCACCGGCAGCTACGACCTCGAGGCCGCCTACTGCAAGGTGACAGCCGTGTACACCAACAAGGCGCCGGGTGGCGTCGCCTACTCGTGCTCCTTCCGTATCACCGAGGCGGTGTACCTGGTGGAGCGCCTGGTCGCTTGCCTGGCCGACCGCCTCGGGATGGACCCGGTGGAGCTCCGCACGAAGAACTTCATCAGGCCCGAGCAGTTCCCGTACACCAGCAAGACCGGGTGGGTCTACGACTCCGGCGACTACGCGACAGCGATGCGCCTGGCTACCGAGCTGGCGGGCTACGCCGAGCTGCGGGCGGACCAGGCGGAGCGGCGGGCTCGGGGCGAGCTGATGGGCGTCGGGGTCTCGTTCTTCACTGAGGCGGTGGGCGCGGGGCCGCGGCGGGACATGGACATCTTCGGCCTGGGCATGGTCGACGGGTGTGAGCTCCAGGTGCACCCGACCGGCACGGCCATCCTCCGTGTCTCGTGTATGTCCCAGGGCCAGGGCCACGAGACCACGTTCGCCCAGATCGTCGCGGAGGAGCTCGGCATCCCGCCGGCCGACATCCACGTCGTGAACGGCGACACCGACAACACGCCGTTCGGCCTCGGGACCTACGGGAGCCGGTCCACGCCCGTGTCGGGGGCGTCCGCCGTGCTGGTGGCCCGCTCGGTCCGCGAGAAGGCGAAGATCGTCGCCTCCGGGATGCTGGAGGTGTCGCTGCACGACCTGGAGTGGGAGAAGGGAGCCTTCACCGTCCGTGGTGCGCCGTTCCGGAGGGTGAGCATCCAGGAGATCGCGATGGCGGCCCACGGACCCGGGGACCTGCCGCCGGAAGTGGAGGGCGGGCTCGAGGCCCAGATCTGCTACAACCCCGAGAACCTGACCTACCCCTTCGGGGCGTACATCTGTGTGGTGGACATTGACCCTGCCACGGCGCAGGTGACGGTCCGGCGCCTCGTGGCCGTCGACGACTGCGGCACCCGGATCAACGACATGATCATCGAGGGCCAGGTGCACCGGGGCCTGACCGACGGGGTGGGCATGGCCCTGATGGAGATCCTGGCCTTCGACGACCAGGGGAACTGCCTCGGGTCCTCGTTGATGGACTACCTGCTGCCGACTGCACTAGAGGTCCCGACGTGGGAGACGGGGTTCACGGTGACGCCGTCGCCGCACCACCCCATCGGGGCCAAGGGCATCGGGGAGTCGGCCACCGTCGGATCGCCGGCGGCCATCGTCAACGCGGTGGTCGACGCGCTGCGGCCACTCGGTGTCCACCACGTCGACATGCCGTTGACCCCGTCGCGGGTTTGGGATGCAATGCGGGGAAAGCCCTCCCCGCCCTATTGAGGAGGCCACCATGATGCATGGCATGGCTGCACGCTCGAACGAGCTCCAGGCTGAGCGCGTGCCCTTCGTCTACGCCATGGTCGTGCGGGCGCAGGCGCCGACCTCGACCCGACCGGGGGATGACGCCATCATCCTGGGCGACGGCACCATTGAGGGGTTCGTCGGCGGGCAGTGCGCCGGGGAGTCGGTCCGCTCCGCCGCGCTGCGGGTCCTGCAGGAGGGCGAGCCGATGCTGCTCCGGATCCTTCCCGAAGGTGTGGAGGAATTCCCGGAGTTGCCGGGCGCGCAGGTCGTCGTCAACCCCTGCCTCTCGGGTGGGGCGATCGAGATCTTCCTCGAGCCGCACCTCCCGGCCCCGGTGCTCTACGTAGTCGGCGAGACGCCCATCGCCGACGCGGTCATCGCCATGGCGGAGCAACTCGGCTTCGCGTTCGCCTCCGTCCGGACGCTCGACGGGCAACGGCCGGAGGAGGCGGTCGTGGTGATCATCAGCACCCACGGCCGTGACGAGGCCGAGTCGATCCGAGCTGCGCTCGATGCCGACGTGCCGTACATCGGGCTGGTGGCGAGCAAGCGCCGCGGTGATGCGGTGCTCGACGGGATGGGACTGTCGAAGGCGGAGCGGGCGCGCGTGCACACGCCCGCCGGCCTGGAGATCGGGGCGAAGACGCCCGGGGAGATCGCACTGTCGATCATGGCCGGGGTCGTCCGTGCCATCCGCAAGGAGGGGCTGGAAGTGGCGGCGCACAAGGCGACGCCGAGAGAGGAGGTCGACCCCGTGTGCGCAATGACCGTCGTCGTCGGCCCGGACACGCCACACCGCGAGGTCGACGGCGTCCTGCACTGGTTCTGCAGCACCGCCTGCCGGGACCAGTGGGCACCGGCGTAGGCGAGATGTTCGTCACCGGGTTGGTGCTGGCGGCGGGCGGGTCGAGCCGCCTGGGCCAGCCGAAGCAACTCCTGCCCTACAAGGGCAGGCCGCTCCTCGACGTCACGCTCGCCATGGCGCGCCGGTGCGGGTTCGACCAGTTGCTGGTGACGATCGGCGGGGCGTCCGTAGAAGTGCGCGATCGCATCGACTTCGAGGGCTGCCATGTCGTCGAGAACGTCAACTACACGGCCGGGTGCTCCTCCTCCATCGGTGCGGCCATGGGTGCGGTCGACGAGCGCTCGGATGGCGTGGTGCTCCTGTTGGGCGACCAGCCGGATGTGTCGCCCGCCGTCGTGGCGACGCTGGTGCGCACGGCCAAGGGCGCTCCGCTCGGCGTCACCCTCTACGAGGACGGGCGGGGTCACCCGTTCTGGTTCGGCCTCCAGGTGTTCGGCGAGCTCCTGGAGCTGCACGGCGACAAGGCCGTCTGGAAGCTCCTCGAATCAGGGCGCTACCCCGTCATCGAGGCAAGGGTCGCGGGCCCTATCCCGCGCGACGTCGACACGTGGGAGGACTACCAGGCGCTCCTGGCGGCGTCGGATGAGGCCACACGCGGCTGACGCGTTCGCAATCGGCCGGCGAGGAACAGAGCGGCCGGCTCAGCTCCAGAGCGTGACGTAGACAGAGGGACGGAAGCGGCCGATGTTGATGCCCGAGCCACGCATCATGGCCTGAATCGCACGCGGCGTCGTGATGAACCGGGTGAGCTCCGCCGCAGCGGGCAGCACCGTGTGGTCGGGCAGCGTCATGGCACTCCACGTCCCGTCGCCGCTGACGCCCGGTCCCGAGATACGGACCAGCGAGCCTCCGCCGACTGCGTCCGCCACGGCGAAGGACAGCGCGAGGCAGATGCCGCTGTTGCGTTGTGTCTCCTCGAGCGCGGCGGCGTGGCTCTGGAAGATGCGCTGACTGTCGTCGGGCACGTCGAACCGGCGCAGCATCGACCGGACGACGGTGTCGTCTCCGGCCGCCGACGGCCCGAGCAGCCAGGTCTGCTCCCGCAACTGCGAGGGCCGCGTCTGCGCGTTGGCCAGGGGATGGCCCGGGCCGCAGACGATCACGATCTGGTAGTTCATGAAGGGCTTGGAGGTGAGTGTCTCGGGCAGCTGCTTTGGCTTGGGACCGACCGCCACGTCGACGGCACGCGTCGTCAGCAGGTGCTCGAACGCCTGTGTGTTGCAGACGCTCAGCTCGACATCTAGGTCGGAGGCCCGACTGGCGAACAGCTCGATGAGCCCCGGGGCGGCATGCTCGGCGAACAGGCTGGACGCGGCCACGCGCATGAGCCTCTTGCCGGCTCCGGCCTGACTCACCTCGCGGATCGTCCGCTCCTGCAGCCCCAGCATCTCCATGGCCCGGCTGGCCAGCCGCAGGCCACCTGGTGTGAACGCGAGTCCACTTCCGGTGCGCGTGAAGAGCTGGTCGCTAAATTCCTTGCGAAGCTGGCTGCAGTGCAGCGACACCGCGGCCTCCGACACGCCGAGCTCCGCGGCGGCCTCCTTCACCGAGCCAAGCCTGACGACGGTGGAGAACGCTCGTAGCTGGGTGGGTGTCAAGGGTTCACACTGCCTCGTGGGCACGACCCAACGTCTGTCGCCATCGATAGGGCACGGAGCACCTCAGTGGGGGTGACCACCGGCCAGGAGCTCCAGTGCATGGGGCAGGACGTCGATGATCGCCTCGAGCGATTCGACGGCACCTCTTGGCGAGCCCGGGGTGTTGAGGACGAGGCAGCCGTCGATCGTCCCCGCGACGCCACGGGACAGGCGTCCCAGTGGGCTGGCCGCCCGCATGGCCTCGGAGAGCCCGGGAGCTTCCCGGGTGATGACCCGGCGTGTGGCCTCCGGGGTGAGGTCGGTGGGAGAGAAGCCCGTGCCGCCCGTCGTCACGACGAGGCCGGCGAAGTCCTGGGCGAGGAGGGTCAGGGCCTCCGAAACGGGCCCGATGCCGTCGGGCGCGACCTGCCGCTCGACCACCGAGAAGCGGTGGGTCGTCAGCACCTCGGCCAGGGCGGCACCCGACCGGTCTTCCCGGGTCCCGCGATTCACCGACTCGGAGACCGTGAGGATCTTCGCTTCGAGCGTCACGAGTCGTGAGACTACTTTCGCCGCCCTCCGGCCATTACGACCCAACGCGTGCTCCCTCGTGAAGTCGAAGCTGATGCTGCACAAGGCGGGCCCGCCAGAGGGCGGTCGAGGTGAGCCACTTTGCGATGGTGCAGCTGATCCTGCTCAATCACCTGGTCTTGGCCCGCCGGATGCGTGGTTCATAGCTGGTGATGGAGTAGCGCCTGCGTCTGGGGTGGCACGGGCGATACCTCATTCTCTACCGGCGTCCCTAGGCTTGGTGCGTGTCTGCCAAGCGCTCGGGCCCGGATCGTCAGGACGCCCAGCAGCGGATTGCCGTCGGACGCCGAGTGTTCTTGGGCATCGTGGGGCTGGGGGCGGCCGGGATCGTGTTCGGCGCCAAAGTGCAGAACGTCATCGGAAATGTCGTCGGGTCCGGCCTCGGGGGACTGCTGCCTGGCGGGGACCACTTCCGCATCTACTCCATCACCGGGACGTTCCCTGTCATCGCCCCCTCCGCGTACCGCCTGGAGGTCACCGGGCTGGTCGACCGGCCACAGACGTACACGCTCGACGCGCTCGAGACGATGCCGCGCACGGCGTTCGTCAAGGACTTCCACTGTGTCACCGGATGGACGGTCCCCGCGGTCCACTGGGAGGGTGTGCGGCTCTCGGACATCCTCGACGACGTGGGCGTGCAGCAGGGCGCCGTGGCGTTGCGTTTCGAGTCGTACGACGGGGCCGACACGGAGAGCCTGACGCTGGAGCAGGCGCGGCTGCCCGACGTGATCATCGCCTACCGCATGCTCGGCGCCCCCGTGACCACTGAGCACGGGGGGCCGGTCCGCCTCTACGTCGCGCCCATGTTCGGCTACAAGTCGCTCAAGTGGCTTTCGGCTATCAGGGTGGAGGATCAGGTGATCCCGGGTTTCTGGGAGAAGAACGGCTATCCCGTCAACGGCTGGATGGATGGCTCCACCGGTGCGACCGACCCGTCACTGACCGGAGGTGCGGCGTGACGCCCCCGGTCGCGGCTCGTCAGCGCACCGCGGCGCGAATCGTTCGGTTCGACGCGGTGCAGCGCACTGCGCACTGGCTCAATGCGGTGCTCTTCGGAATCCTCATGCTGACGGCGCTGCCGCTGTACTTCGGGTCGATCGCCGGAGTGGTCGTGCCCCGTGCGCTGGTGGCGCAGATCCACCTGTGGGCGGGCATCGCACTGCCGGTGCCGCTCCTCATCGCTCTCCTGGGGCCCTGGGGAGCTCAGTTCCGCGGTGACCTGCACCGGATCAACAGCTGGACGAGGGACGAGGTGACCTGGCTGAAGGCAGTGGGGCGCAGGGCTCCGCAGGTCGTTGACAAATTCAACCCCGGCCAGAAGCTCAACGCGATCTTCACCGGCGGGGTCATCGTGGTGATGCTGGTCACTGGCGCCATGCTGAAATGGTTCCGGTTCTTCCCGGTCGACTGGCGAACCGGTGCCACGTTCGTCCATGACGTGTTCGCTCTGGCGATCTTCATCGTGGTCACCGGACACGTGCTCTTCGCTCTGACCCATCCGGGCTCGCTGCGTTCCATGATCAGAGGCTGGGTCACCGAAGCGTGGGCGGCGCGCCACGCGCCGGGCTGGCTGGCCGAGGAGCAATCGCAGGTTGAGCCCGACATGGTCTCTGACGGGGCCTGACCGAGCGCCCCTTGCCTGAGCCCGGGTCTGGGCGGATCGCCTTGCTACCTTGTGGCGTGCCCCAGTACAGGATCGGCCAGGCGGCGGAGTTGCTGGGGGTGAGCACCGACACCGTGCGCCGGTGGGCCGACGCTGGGCGGGTGAAGGCGACGGCGGGTTCGGGGGGCCGGCGCTACGTCGACGGCGCGGATCTCGCCCGCCTGGCCGTCGAGCTCGCCGGTGAGCCGGGGCGCGACCGGCCCCGGGGTCAGTCGGCCCGCAACCGCTTCCGCGGGATCGTCACACGGGTGACCAGGGATGGCGTGGCGGCGCAGGTGGAGCTGCAGTCGGGCCCGCACCGCTTCGTGGCTCTCATCACCCGGGAGGCCGCCGACGAGCTGGAGCTGGCGCCGGGAATGATCGCCGACGCCGTGGTGAAGGCGACGAACGTCGGGGTCGAGGTGCCGGCAGCCTACTGAGCGGGGCCTCGCACCCCTCGGCCAGGGAGTGGAGGGCCGTCAGAACAGCGGGCAGATGCGATAATTCCTCGATGGCCAAGACCTACGAAGGGATAGATCAGAAGCTGTCGGCGTGGATCTCGGAGCAGCCGGTTTTCTTCGTGTCGACGGCCCCGCTCGATCCTGACGGGTCGGTGAACTGCTCGCCCAAGGGAAACCGCGGCGAATTCGCCGTTCTGGACGAGCTCACGGTGGCCTACCTCGACCAGACGGGGGGCGGCGTCGAGACCATCGCGCATCTCCAGGAGAACGGC
>Ga0187879_10000319_pt1 | contig 32573 bp, 33 predicted proteins | sample June2016WEW_19_1_FD_132423 | JGI IMG/M metagenome (GOLD analysis project Ga0187879, IMG submission 132423) | Peatland microbial communities from SPRUCE experiment site at the Marcell Experimental Forest, Minnesota, USA - June2016WEW_19_10 | ecosystem: Environmental > Terrestrial > Soil >... | reverse complement strand
TGGAGTGCAGCCGCTGCAGGTTGGCTGCTGACGCAGATTGCCCCACTGGCGGTGCGAGTGGCGCTCGAGGCTGTCGCGCTGGCCCGAGCAACCCGACTGCGCGCCGCACGGTCGCGGATCGCCGAAGCCTGGGGTCTGGACGGGGCCTCAAACAACGAGTGACGCCGCGACCGGCGCCACCAATTCGTTCCAGAACTGATTCGCGTACCGACGGCCGACGACAAAGCGCTTGCGCGGCAAGGTGTCAGTTTTGCGACCGCTATTGATCGAAAGCTGAATAGTAACGATAACACCTCGGAACATGCCCAAGTACACAGAGCAACACGAGCTGACCCGACAGGAGAAACCCATGCCGGCTGTCGACCCGACCCTGAGCGATATGCAACGAGCCGTGACGAACGCATTCGGCGCCCACTGGAAGCTGTTCCTGTTCCAGGGGGTGGTCATGGTCATTCTTGGCGTGCTGGCAATCTGTGCGCCAGTCGCGGCATCGATTGCCGTCGCCATCTACGTTGGTTGGTTGCTGCTGATCAGCGGGGTCATCGGCCTCATTGCAATTGTCTCAACCCATCACGTCCATGCTTTTCTATGGAGCCTTGTTACTGCGGCGCTTTCGGTTGCGATCGGCGTCCTGCTGGTCCTGATGCCGGTTCAGGGTGCGATATCACTTACCATCGTGCTCACCGCATTCTTCATCGCCGAGGGTGTATTCCAAACCGCGGTTGCAATCGCCTCTCGTCACGTTCTGACGGGCACCTGGATCTGGATGCTGTTGAGCGGTATCGCCGACCTGGTATTGGCAGCGATCATCATTGGGGGTTGGCCGGGAACAGCGGTCTGGGCGCTTGGACTTCTGGTGGGGGTCAATTTGCTCACATCCGGGTGGGCAATCGTGGTGGCGGCACTTGCCGGCCGCACGATGGCCCAAACCGGGGCAGGCTCGGCGACCGCGTGATATCGACCGGCGTCTGAAGTCCCATCATCGTCCCATTCCGCCGCGACCCATCTCTCGCTCGTCCGGTGCATCGCCGTCAGCCGATTGCGATGCTATTGCGCGGGCGCGGCCGGCCTGAGCAGTCACCCATGCGACCGGTCTAACCAGAGCCTGAAAATTTCACCATGAAACACTAAACCTATTGCCTTACTGACCGCGTCCAGATACTCAAGCATATGCTTAACCAATCCAACGACCTGGACCGCCTGTTCCACGCTCTCGCCGATCCGGCGCGCCGTGCCATGGTCGAACGTCTGACCCATGGGCCCGCGCCTATGGGCGAACTGGCCCGTCCGCTGCCAATGTCGCTCCCCGCGGCCATGCAGCACCTGGGCGTACTGGAGGCCGCTGGTCTCGTGCGCTCGGAGAAAGTCGGCCGGGTCCGCATCTGCGCGATCGAGCCTCAGGCGCTCAGTCAGGCCGAACAGTGGATCAACGCTCGCCGAATCGAGTGGGAGCACCGCCTCGACCGGTTGGGCGGCTACCTGAAAACCCTGGAAAAAGAAGGAAACGGCGATGGCTCAAACCCCTGAAGTGACGTCCGACGCAACGCAGCAACCCCCGCCGCTCCGCGTCTCGCGTGTCTTCCACGCGAGACGCGAAACAGTGTTCAAGGCGTGGAGTTCTACGGACCACGTGAAGCGCTGGTTCAGCCCGGAAACCTACACCGTTTCCGATGCCAGGGTGGAAATGCGCAACGGCGGCGCGTTCGACGTTTGCATGCGTTCACCCACCGGTGAGGAGCACTGGACCCACGGCATGTTCGTCGAGGTCACCCCACATAGCAGGCTGGTGATCGACTCACATGTCACCGATCGTGCCGGCAAGCAGCTGTTTCGCGCTTACACCGAGGTCAACTTTTCCGACGCACTCGGCGGCACGCAAATGGATGTGGTGCAGACCTACACATTCATTGATCCATCGCTGGCCGCGTCAATGGTCGCCGGCGCGCGGGAGGGATGGCGCACCACGTTGGACAAGCTGGAGAAGGAGGTCGTGCGCATGCAGGGTGTGATCGAGACCGCCACCCGATCAGTGGTCCATGCCACATTCCACCTGGAGCGCACCTACGACTCTCCGGTTGCGCGGGTTTGGAAGGCGTTGACCGACGAGGCGGCGAAGCAAAAGTGGTTCGGTGGCACGCCTGGCCGCTGGGAGTTGCTCGAGCGGCAAATGGACGTGCGCGCGGGCGGCCGCGAGCGACTAAAGGGGCGTTGGGAGGGTGGAGTCGTTTCCACGTTCGACGCCACCTATCACGACGTCATCCCGAACGAGCGGCTGGTTTATACTTACGAGATGCACCTGGGCGACAAGAAGATCTCGGTATCGTTGGCGACCCTGCAGCTCGATGGCACGAGTGGGAAGACCACCCTGAAAGTCACCGAGCAAGGAGCATTTCTTGACGGTTACGACGACGCCGGCTCTCGCGAGCACGGCACCGGACATTTGCTCGACGCGCTTGGGGCGACACTAAAGGATTGATTGCGGAATACCGGCCCACCGCCGGCCGGGATTGTTCATGCTCGGCCGGCGCAGTGACAATCTGAGCACGACGAGAGCATGCCTCTCCCGTCCCGGGTTGGGTTGCAAGCTGCCCATCCAGCGTAAGATATGAAGCCCGCACGCGGCCGAAGCGGCTCACACGTTGGACGTCACCGCGCTACCCACACCGGCATGCTGGCCGCGATGCAAGACCTCGGTCTGGCACATTTAAAGCGTTGGCGGCCCCCGCGGTGAGGGCCGCCTCGCCGATCACTGCGCTGCGACGCGCTGGCTGGCCTCGGCCCGCTGCTCGGCGACCCGGGCTTTCATCGCCTTCTGCAACTTCTCGAATGAGCGGACCTCGATCTGCCGCACCCGTTCCCGGGAGATATTGTACTTGTGCGACAAATCCTCGAGCGTCGCAGGATTATCCTTCAGGCGGCGCTCCATCAGGATGTCGCGCTCCCGCGCGTTCAACGTTTTCAAAGCGCCCGCCAGCAGCGCCTTGCGACCGGTCAGTTCCTCGCGATCGGCAATCGCGGTTTCCTGACTCTCGGTATCATCGACCAACCAGTCCTGCCACTCGCCTTCGCTGTCCTGGCGGACTGGGGCATTCAGGCTGTGATCGGGCGCGGCGAGACGGCGATTCATGTTGACCACGTCCTGCTCCGGGACGCCCAACAGACGGGCAATTTCGGTCACCTGCTCAGGTTGCAGGTCGCCATCGTCGATCGCTTTCATCTGCCCCTTAAGGCGCCGCAGGTTGAAGAAAAGCTTCTTCTGAGCGGCCGTGGTGCCCATTTTCACCAGCGACCAGGAGTGCAGGATGTATTCCTGAATGGCGGCTCTGATCCACCACATCGCATAGGTCGCCAGCCGGAAGCCGCGGTCCGGGTCGAACCGCTTTACCGCCTGCATCATGCCGACGTTGCCTTCGCTGATCAGCTCGCCGACCGGCAGGCCGTAACCGCGATAGCCCATCGCTATTTTCGCGACGAGACGCAAATGGGAGGTGACAAGCTTGTGTGCCGCCTCCATATCCTGTTGGTCCCGCCAGCGATGGGAGAGCGACAGTTCTTCCTCGGGGGTTAGCATCGGAAATTTCCGGATCTCCTGGAGATACCGGGTGAGATTGCCCTCAGGGGCAATGTTAAGGACGGCAGATGCCATCGAAGGCTCCATTCGGCGGCCTCTCGATCATGCCCGGGATTGGCGCACGAGGGAGGGCTTGGCTCGGTTGATACGCGGAATGCGGGAGAGGAGTTCCGTCCCGGGAACCCGTCCCTGTCGAAGGCGGCGGCGTATCCGGACTTCTCCGTCGGGCGATGCATCCCTCGCCGCGACCCATTCCGTATACAGGACCATTATAGTCCTGTCAAGATTACTAACCAGTTAATGTCCGGACAGGTTGCTTTCAAGCAGGCCAATCAGGGCCCTCATGTCCTCCGGAGGCGGCGTTTCGAACCGCATCGATTGGCCTGTCCGAGGGTGTGAAAACCCCAGGCTGGCGGCGTGCAGGGCCTGTCGGGGGAAGTCGAGCAAGGCATGCCGAAGCCCGTCGGGTAACCCCTTGGAAGCCGCAGGAATGCGGCGTAAATACAGTGGATCTCCGACAATTGGGTGACCATGCGCGCTCATATGGACCCGGATCTGGTGGGTCCGACCGGAGGCCAGGTGGCACTCCATTAACGCGGCGGAACTCGCATATCCACGTATGACACGGTAGCGGGTCAGGGCCGCTTTGCCACCATGACTAACCACCGCCATTCGCTTGCGGTCCCGCTTGTCGCGGCCGATGGCACCCTCGATTTCGCCGGTTAACGGGGTCGGCAATCCCCAGCACAGCGCCAGGTAGGCCCGCTCCAGATCGCGGGCGGCGAAGGCGGCGCTTAGCACGTCATTGGCCAACTGGGTTTTGGCCACGACCATGACACCCGAGGTATCCTTGTCCAGCCGGTGCACAATTCCCGGCCTTTTCTCGGCACCGATCCCGGTGAAACCCGGGCCGCAATGGGCCAACAACGCGTTCACCAGCGTCCCCTCCCGGTTGCCTGGTGCGGGATGCACGACAAGTCCCGCGGGTTTATCGAGCACGATGAGGTCACGGTCCTCATACAGAATCGGAAAGGGGATCGCCTGAGGCAGCGGCGTGGCGGCAACTGGCTCCGGCAACATCAGCGTGTAGGTGGACCCGGCGCGGGCGGGCTCGGCCGGCTCGGTGACCGGGATGCCATGATGCGAAAATGCGTCTTCAGTTGTTTGCGAACGCGACACGTCACCTGACCCGACCGACACGCCACCAGTTGCCCACGTGGAGGATGCACTATCCGTTCGCGACAATGCGCCTTCCTCGATCAGCGTCTTGACTCGGGAGCGGGAGATCGTGCCGATCGCGTCGGCCAGCAATCGATCGATTCGCCGTCCCACCTGCTCGCGCGAAGGGGTGATGCGGAAAGGTCCAGGTCCCGGCGGCGCCTCTGCCATACGGCACGCATAAACCTGGGCCGTCCGGCCGGAAAGGATGAACCATGGGCAGCGGCATGCGAGCGCTCAAAATCGCCACGATCCTGATGGGCGTGCTGATCGTGCTTGGGACAATCGTAGTCGTGGTGACAGTTGTGAGACGCACAATGTTTGCGCCGGCCAGGTTTCCGGAGACAGCTTTCGCAGCGGTGCTCGATGAACCGGCCGGGACTGTCATCGCGGGAATCGCCTCGGTGCGGGATCGGCTGGCGGTGCAGCTGCATGGCGGCGGGGTGGATCGGGTAGTCATTATCGATCCGGTCTCCGGAAGCGTCATTGGACGGATCTCGTTGGCACGTTAGCCGGTCTCACCATCTTTTTCGACCAACGCCAGACGTGGTAGGCTCGCAGCGTTCCGTCTGGCGGCAATCCGCTCAACACAAAGACGGCCCAACCGACACCGACCCATCGATGCTGATATGAAATTCCTTTGGATTGTCCCGTGGCTTTTGATCTCTGCCGCACAGGCGGCTGATCCGTCAACGCTGTGGAACATCGATAATGGGAAATGTGTGCCGCATATGCGGGAAAGTAATGATCCGGCGCCTTGCGCGGTCGTCGATCTCGCCGCCGGTTATGTTGTCCTGAAGGACATCGTCGGCTCCACGCAGTTCCTGCTGATGCCGACTGCGCGGGTCAGCGGTATAGAAAGTCCGTTGGTACTGGCCCCGAACGCGCCAAATTACTGGGATTTGGCCTGGCGTGCCCGGTACCTTACGGAGCAGCGCGCGGGCAAGCCGCTGCCGCGGGACGCGCTCTCGCTGGCGATCAATTCGTCCTACGGTCGGACGCAGGACGAATTGCACATTCATATCGACTGCGTGCAGCGCGACGTGCACGATGCGCTGGCTGCGCACCGCGATGGCATCGGAAAAGCCTGGGACGTGTTTCCCGCGCCGTTGGCAGACATGACCTGGCGCGCGATACGCATCGACGGCGACAATCTGGGACCGATTAATCCATTCCAGTTGCTCGCCGACGGTGACGCCGATGCTGCGGCCGATATGGGGAAACATACGCTCGTCGTGGTGGGTATGACCTGGTCAGGCAACGTGGCGGGCTTCGCCGTGCTGGATGGCACCGTGGATCTGGCGGCGGGAAACCACGGCTCAGGCGAGGATCTGCAGGATCACGACTGCGCATTGGCGCACTGACAAGCGACCGCCGCCGCCGCTTGTCAGTGCGAGAATTACTTTGGAACGCGCGCTCAACCCACCGCCCGCGCGGCGACTGTGGCGGCCCTCAGGCGTTGAAGATTCCGTTTTGCGGTCCCATCGACGAGCCGGTACCGACGACAAGCATTCCGAGACGCAACCAGCCGGGCGTCCTCAGATTTTTATTTCACATCCGCAGCTACCTGGAAGTGAATGATCCGGTCGGGATCGCTCACAGTGCCACCACCGCCGCTACCACGCTTGATCTGGTCAACGAAATCCATGCCCTGCGTGACCTGACCCCAGATCGTGTACTGGCCGTCGAGATGCGGAGCCGGCGCGAACATGATGAAGAACTGACTGTTGGCACTGTCCGGATTGCTGGTCCGCGCCATCCCGCATGTACCACGCAAGAAATGCCGCTTCGTGGTGAACTCAGCTTTCAGATCGGGCAGGTCGCTCCCGCCCGTACCTGTACCGGTCGGATCGCCGCCCTGCGCCATGAAACCCTCGATGACACGGTGGAACGGCGTCCCATCGTAAAATTTCCGCCGCGCGAGCAGCTTGATCCGCTCAACGGACAACGGTGCTATGTCGGGGAACATTTCAATGACCACCCGCCCGTATTTGATATCCATGTAGATCGTGTTTTCGAGATCGCCCGACTGGGCGGCAGCGGAGTCGCTCATGATGGTTCCTTCCGTGACCATTGCGATCGCGCCAACGGACGCGATCAGAGTGCGGCGTCGCATAGTCAACTCCTTATCAGGTCTTGTTTTCCCGGACGCGCTTCATGACGCGCTCCAGCGTCAGCGGCGGCACAAAGGAGGTAATGTCACCCCCGAGCATCGCGACTTCCTTGACGAGGCGTGACGCAATGAACTGATGGCGCTCGCTGGCCATCAGGTAAATCGTCTCGATGTCCGGCGCCATCCGGTAATTCATGCCGAACATCTGAAACTCAAAATCGAAGTCGGTAACGGCACGCAGGCCGCGCACGATCATCGAGGCGCCAATCCTGCGGGCGAAGTCGACCAATAACCCTTCAAAGGGCATAACCTCGATCGACATACCGTTCTTGTCGGCGATCGAGGCGATTTCTGCCTGGACCATCTCCGCCCGCTCCTCCAGGCTGAACATCGGTCCTTTGCCGGCGCTGATCGAGACACCCACGATAAGCTTATCCAACAAGCGCGCGGCCCGGGCGATCACGTCGAGGTGACCATTGGTGACCGGATCAAACGTCCCGGGATATAGGCCTATGCGTGCAGGCTTCTTATGATCAGCCATCGTTGCCATCCTCAGGCCCGCTGCCGCCGCCGGGAGCGTCGTCCGTCGATGGATCACCGCCAAGGTCCCGTCCAGGATCTCCGGGACCATCGCCGTCGCCGTCTCCTGACGCATCCTCCGGACTGTCGTTTTCGTCGCTTTCTTCTTCGAGAACCGGGAACACGCTGGTGACGTGTTCGCCGGCATCCACACGGAACAACATGACCCCCATCGCCTGGCGGCCGGTGATGCGAACCTGGTCAGCGGGCACTCGGATTAGCCTGCCTGCGTCGGTGACCAACATCACGTCGTCGCCCGCCCGCACCGGGAAGGTAGCGACCACGGATTTTCCATTGCGCGGCGCCAGGGTGATATTGGCGATCCCCTGCCCACCCCGTCCGGTCACACGGTACTCATAAGCCGAAGAGCGTTTGCCGAAACCGCTGTCGGTAACGGTCAGTAGCATTTCCTCGGCGGCTTCCATTTCGGATATGCGCTCCGGGGTCAGATTGGCCTCGCCTTCGATTTCTTCGGCATCAGCGGCCACGGTAAGTTCCGGCTCATCCTCGGCTTCACCGCGGCGGCGGGCGTTGGCCAATTTTATGTATGCCTCACGTTCCGCGGGCGTGGCGTCGATGTGACGCAACACCGACAGGCTCATGACCTCGTCGCGGTTCAGCAATTTGATGCCGCGCACACCGGAACTGTCGCGGCCGGCGAAGACGCGCACGCTGTCGTCAGTCAGTTGGAACCGGATACAGCGGCCCTGGCGGGTGGCGAGCAGCACGTCATCGCCTTCGCGGCAGGTAGCGACGCCGATGAGATGATCGCCCTCATCGAGTTTCATCGCGATCAAGCCAGCAGCGCGGACATTGCGGAAGTCCGACAACCGGTTGCGCCGCACATTGCCCGACGACGTGGCGAAGACCAGATGCAGGCTTTCCCACAGCGTCTCATCCTGCGGCAGCGGCAGCACTGTCGTGATCGTGTCCGAGCCAAGTTCGGGGAGGAGGTTGACGAGGGCGCGGCCTTTGGCAGTCGGTCCGGCCTCCGGCAGACGCCAGACTTTTTCGCGATAGGCTTTGCCACCTGAAGAGAAGAACAGCACCCATTGATGGGTATGCGCATTGAAGCTGCGGGTGACGATGTCGTCGCCGCGGGTCGAGGCACCTGAGCGGCCGCGGCCGCCTCGGTTCTGCGATCGGTAAGTCTCCAGCGTGGTGCGTTTGATAAATCCGTCGCGCGTGATGGTGACGACCATCTGGCCTGGCTCGATCAGGCTTTCGTCGTCCTGGTCCGACAACACATCAGCGATGTCAGTCATCCGCGGCGACACGATTGCCCTGCGCGCGGCGACCAGCTCTTCCGTCATGACTTCCATGCGGCGGATTTGCGAGCCCAGGATTTCGAGCAAGGCACGAATTTCGTCTGCGACCTCGGTCAGATCGGCCTGGATTTTGTCGCGCTCCAACCCGGTCAGGCGGGCCAACCGCAGTTCCAGGATGCCGCGCGCCTGTTCATCCGTCAGCCGAACGGTTTGCTCGGGCGAGATGATATTGCCGGGTTCGTCTATCAGCGCCAGCAACACGCCGATATCCTCGGCCGGCCAGTCGCGATCCATCAACGCGGTACGGGCTGTGGCCGCGTCCGGACTGGCGCGGATCAGACGGATGACCTCGTCAATATTCGCCACCGCGATGGCGAGGCCGACCAGATTGTGCGCTTTGTCACGCGCCTTGCCGAGGTCGAACCGCGCACGACGGACGATAACTTCCTCGCGGAAGCGAATGAAGCATTGCAGCGCGTCCTTCAGCCCCATTTGCCGCGGCTGACCGTTGTCCAACGCCAGCATGTTGATCCCGAAGCTGGTCTGCATCTGGGTGAATCGGAAAAGCTGATTCAATACGACTTCGGGAGTCGCTTCGCGCCGAAGTTCGATGACAATGCGCATACCCGAGCGGTCGCTCTCGTCGCGCATCTCGGAAATGCCCTCAATCTGCTTGGCGCGGACCAGCTCGGAAATGCGTTCCAGCAGAGTCTTCTTGTTAACCTGATAAGGGATTTCGTTGACGATGATGGCGAAGCGATCTTTGCGAATTTCCTCGATCTCGGTGCGCGAGCGAATAATGATGGAATCGCGGCCGGTTTCGAACGCGCCCTTGATGCCGCTGCGGCCGATAATGATGCCGCCCGTCGGGAAATCCGGGCCAGGCACGATCTGCATCAACTCTTCGAGCGAGGCATCCGGATTGGCTATCAAGGCCAGGGTCGCGTCGATGATCTCGCCCGGATTATGCGGCGGGATGTTGGTCGCCATACCAACGGCGATGCCGCTGCCGCCATTAATCAGCAGATTGGGAAAACGGGCGGGCAGAACCTTCGGTTCTTTCTCCGTCTCATCATAGTTCGGCGAGAAATCGACAGTGTCGCGATCGATGTCGTCCAACAGCAACATGGCGGACCGCGCGAGGCGCACTTCCGTGTAGCGCATTGCCGCCGGATTATCGCCGTCGACCGAACCGAAATTTCCCTGGCCGTCGATCAGCGTAACACGCATCGAGAACGACTGCGCCATGCGCACCATGGCGTCGTAAATCGCGGCGTCGCCATGCGGATGATACTTGCCCATCACATCGCCGACGACGCGGGCCGATTTGCGATAGGGGCGGTCCGGCGTATAGCCGGCCTCGTGCATGCCGAACAGGATGCGGCGGTGCACGGGTTTCAACCCGTCGCGGGCATCCGGCAGCGCGCGCGCCACGATCACGCTCATCGCGTAATCGAGGTACGAGCGCCTCATCTCGTCTTCGAGCGAGACCGGCTGGGTGTCATCCGGAGGGCCCGGTGGTTTGGCGTCGCTCACTCGATACTCAATCCAATAATCCTTGGGCCGCTAATCCGGGAGCTGAAAATCCGGGGGGCCGTTGCGTGGCTCGGTGATAGGCCGATTCCGCGTCCGTGGCGAGAGGGTCCGGTTCCGCGCGGTTCCCTGTGTCGCCATGGACGGGATGGATTACGGGCGAAATAAGCCAGGGCGCGTCTGAGACGGCCAGAGAGCCGAGCACCGGACGCCTGGCGGATGCGGACTGTGTGCCCTCCATGGCGCGGCAGACACCGCTCGACCGTCGGATCCCGCGAATGGTCAGATCACGATCAGCACCGATCTGGTGGTACCGCTGGTGAAGTGTTGCGCCGATGCCGAGGTACCTGGCTCGCGGTGAATGCCGCTGACGAGTCTCGAGACTGTGCCGCGGGTCCTCTGTTGCAACCTGGCCTGCCAAGAGCCTGCCTGAGCGCCATGCTATCGTGTGCGTCTTGCCACCGTGTCACCTGGCGTGACCCTGTCTCCGCGATCGTTGAAAGAACATGATAAATAAATAAGACTGATTGCAGGCCTGATCACTCTTCACAAACACCCAATTCAAGATATGGGCCACACATTCGTTGCAAATTCACTGTCCGGCGCGACCCGCCCGGAGAACGAACCAGGCCTTTAGGGTGGCACGCCGGATTCCGTTGTGGTGACCAGGAGATGCTCACGCGGCACGCTGCGGTATGCCAGTCGCGCATACAGCGCTACGACCACCCCAAGCTAAATACCAACGCACCCCGGCCGTCAATTTCCGACTTTTAGCAATTTAACGCGCATGGGTTGCAATCCTTCGGGTATGCACTCTGACAGGCGGTATACAATCGCATCTCGTCCGGGGAGATTTCACGATGCGCGTTCTGCTCGTAGAAGACGACCTGACGGTGGCGCATGGCCTGTCGCTGATACTGAAAGGTTCCGGTGCGATCGTCGAGCATGCCGCGACCGGAGAAGAGGCGATTGGTCTTACCCGACGCTATGAGTATGACATCGTCCTGCTCGACCTGATCCTCCCAGATGTCAAGGGATATGAAGTGGTTCGCCGCATGCGGACGTTACGGAATGATACCCCGGTGCTGATTCTATCGGGCCTGTCGCGACCACAGGCCAAAGTGAAAGGCCTCAGTCTGGGCGCCGATGATTTCATTACGAAACCATTCAACACCTTGGAGCTGTTGGCCCGGGTGCAGGCAATCACGAGACGCCGGAAGGGTTACAGCCAACCGACGCTTCGGTTGGGCGGCATCGAACTGAACCTTGATAGCAGGGAAGTGACAGTCAACGGGCGAGAAGTGCGTCTGACCAGCAAGGAATACTCGATCCTCGAGCTGCTGGTGCTTCGCAAGGGCAAAGTGTTGACCAAGGACGCGTTCCTGAACCACCTTTACAACGGCACAGATGAGCCGGAGCGGCAAATCATCGACCTTTATATCTGTCGCTTGCGAAAAAAGCTCGCGGTCGCCGGGGCGGACAGTCTGATCGGCACGGTTTGGGGCCATGGTTATATGCTCCGCGACCAACTGGCGCACTCTGTGGACCCGTTGGACCCTGCTGCGGCGGCGCGGCTGCCGTTTGCTGCCTGAACAATCGCCTGCCGCCTGTTTGCTATACCGGAGCGCGCGGTGCGCAAAGTCATCGTGGAAACTGCCGTCACCGCGGCCATCGGCACGTGGAATTGTTGCGAAATGGGCAGCGTGATGGACAGGAATATCGTGAAAGCAAACGTATCCCGCGCCCAGCGGAGCCATGCTGCAGGCTACGCTTGCCATTGCTCCCGCGGGGCTCCTGCCACCATGCTGCATGGCCACCACGAACCGATGTCGACGTGGAACGGTCTTCCCAGATTCGATAGCCCATCAAATGCGACCTTGGTCGGTAATACAGCAGTAGGAGCCGACGGCAAATGATCAATCGTCTGCGCCAATAGAACACGATACCAATTGCGACGTTGCCTCATATGATGCTGTAGCCCGTCGTTTCAGGTACTAAATTCGTAGGCACTGAATTTTCAGTTTTTTGCATATGATTGCACATTTGCAATATCCCAGGTCCCTCAGCCAGCGCTCTAATGAGTGATTGCCGAGTTATGTTCAGCCCACACTCTCCCACGCACCATCTTGTTGCAATCCCACAAATGACATAATCCTGCGCAGAGTCACCCACAGGTGTCAGGAACGCAGGACAACCCATGGAAATCATGCCCGGATTCGCGCTCATCGACATCGAGACCAGCGGGGCCCGGATCCGCCTGCGGCATGGCGGCAGCGGGCCGCCATTGTTGCTTTTGCATGGCAACCCGCTGACTCATATAGCGTGGCACAAGGTGGCGCCACGACTGGCCGAACGCTTTCACGTTGTAGCCGCCGATTTGCGTGGCTATGGCGACAGCTCGGCACCGCCCGAGGCGCCGGACCATTCGAACTACTCCTTTCGTGCGATGGCGCAGGATCAGGTCGAGGTGATGCAGGCGCTTGGCCACGACCGGTTTTATGTCGCGGGACATGATCGCGGTGGCCGCACCGTGCATCGCATGTGCCTCGACCATCCGGACAGAGTAATGAAAGCCGCGATCATCGACATTGTGCCGACGCTCGATATGTGGGCGGCGATGGACAAGGAAGGCGCTCTGGGCGGCTGGCACTGGCCATTCATGGCACAGCCTGCGGACTTCCCCGAGCGTATGATGGGCGGCGTGCCAGCCGATTGGTTCATGCGCAAGAAGCTGCTGAAGCTGACTGCCGACCTCGGCCATATCCCCCCAGAAATCTGGGACGAATATGTCCGCTGTTTCAACGAAAAGACGATCCGCGGCTCCTGCGCAGACTACCGGGCGGCGGCCACCATCGATTGCGACCTCGACACCGCGGACCTCGGCCGCAAGCTTCAGATGCCAATCCTGGTGCTGTGGGGGACGACCAGCAGCGTCGGCAAGCGGTTCGCCGATCCGCTTGGCCTATGGCGGCAGCGCGCCGAAGACGTCCGTGGCGAAGCGCTACCGAGCGGCCACTATGTCAACGAGGAAGCACCCGAGCAGGTGCTCGATTGGTTTCTGCGGTTCTTCGACTGCTGAATTTGCAGACTGGCGCGGCGCATTCGGAGCCAGAGGCGTGCATGTCCGAATCGGCCACTACGACGAACGATGGGCTTGATCGGACCCCGACTCGCAGATGGTGGTACGACCTACCGTTCAGGCCCCAGGCATCCGGGCAGGGCAATCACGCCGTGCTGAACGTGTCCTCTGCCAATTCCTGACCATGATCCATTTGGCCGCAACCTGATCGAAACCTCAGGACTGCCAGGCTACACTTTGACTATTTGAAGCCACATGACAAATGCTCGATGAGCAATTGCGCAAAATCAAGTTGGCCACGCGCGATCCCGAATGTAGCGCACGGCATCGCCCCGGCCGGCATCGGCATTTTGTGCCCGGCTTGCTACGGCGCGACACTCGTCCCGCCGAGCAGCCCCTGATTGAAGATGACCAGGATCCTGATCAACTCAAATCGTTTACCGGCGTTATGGTTGGAGTCGGCCTGTCGGTGCCAATGTGGATATTCATTACCTGGCTACTTTATTATTTGATCTAAGCCCGCTGCCCGACAGGTAATGCGCGAGTGAACCTTCGTGATCTCCAACGATGGAGCGGACGGTCATACCAAGACGCCATTGGTATAGACACGCCTGCCGGCTTTCCACGTGCCAAGTACCGTGCCCTCCAGGGCGCGCCCATCGAATGGCGTATTCTGCGCCTTTCCTGGCAACGACCCCGCCTTCACTTTCCAGATCCGGTCAGGATGAAACAGGCAAAGGTCCGCAATCGCACCCTTGCAGATCCGGCCTGCGTCAATGCCCAGCAACGCCGCGGGTCGGCTCGTCAGCAACGCGATCGCCGCGTTCAACGCCAGTTCCCCGTTGTGAACGTGCGCCAACGTCACCGCGAGTAAGGTCGCCAGGCCAACACCGCCCGCGCTCGCCTGAGCAAACGGCAAGCGCTTGTCGTCGGCATCGCGCGGTTGATGGTCGGATGCGATGGCGTCGATCGTGCCATCCGCCAGCCCGGAGAGCACCGCCACCCGGTCGTCTTCCCGCCGCAGCGGCGGCGACAGTTTGGCGTAGGTGCGATAATCGCCGATCCCGTTCTCGTTCAGATCGAAGTACGGTGGTGCGGTATCGCAGGTCACGTTCAGCCCATCGGCTTTGGCGCACCGAATCAACTCCAGCGCATCCTTCGTCGAGACATGAGCGAAATGTACCGCCCCGCCAGTTAGCCGCGCGAGGCTGATGTCACGCGCGACCAGAATCGCCTCGGCTGCTGCCGGAATGGCGGGCAAGCCCAGTCGAGCCGCCAGTTCGCCCTCGGTCGCGCTGCCGCCGCGAGCCAGTGACGGGTCCTCGGGATGCTGCACAATGCGGGCTCCAAAGCCGCGGGCGTAAGCCAGTACCAGCCGCATCAGGCCGGAAGAGGCGATGGCGCGGGTTCCGTCGGTAAACGCAACGGCACCGGCCTCGCGCAGCAGGCCCAGTTCGGCCAGTGCCTCGCCACGGCAACCGCTGGTGGCGGCGCCATATGGCAAGATCGTGACAGCCCCGGTTTCTCGGCCACGCGTGATCAGCATATGCACCAATGCGGGGTCGTCGATCGCCGGCTCACTGTCCGGCAGCGCGGCGATGGTCGTAACCCCGCCGGCTGAGGCCGCGGTGCAGGCTGATGCGATCGTTTCACGATACTCAAACCCGGGCTCGCCCAAAGCGACCCGAATATCGACGAGACCTGGACAAAGGACAGCGCCGTCTTCGTGGACAACCATCGCGCCGTCCGGCCGGCCAAGGGAAGCTCCGAAATCGGCAATGGCTCCATTGCGGACCAACAGATCGCCGTGCAAATCGATGCCGTCAGCGACGACACGAACGCCGGTGAACAGCGTGTCAGAGTGCATTGCGCCCGGGCCCCCGGGACAGCGTGTCGAGCACGGCCATGCGGACCGCGACGCCCATCTCCACCTGTTCCCGGATCACGCTGCGGCGTGGATCGTCGGCCACTGCGCTGTCGATCTCGACGCCGCGGTTCATCGGACCCGGGTGCATGACCAGCGCGTCCGGTTTCGCGACGGCAAGCTTTTCGAAGTCGAGGCCCCAGAAGCGGAAGTATTCCCGTTCACTGGGTACGGGACCGCGCGACATCCGTTCCCGCTGCAGGCGGAGCATCATAACAATATCAGCGCCTTGTAGGGCGTGCTTCATGTCGTGGAACACCTCAGTTCCCCATAATGCAGCTTCGGGCGGCACAAGGGTCGGCGGTCCAACAACCCGCACATGAGCGCCTAAGGTGGCGAGAAGGTGGATGTTGGAGCGGGCGACGCGGGAATGGGCGATGTCGCCGCATATGGCGACAGTCAGGCCTGCAATGCGCCCTTTGCGGCGTTTGATGGTCAATGCGTCAAGCAGGGCCTGGGTTGGGTGCTCGTGGGTGCCGTCACCAGCGTTAATCACCGCAGCGTCGACTTTCTCTGCCAGCAATCGCGGCGCTCCAGACTGGGCGTGGCGCACGACCAGCAGATCGCACTGCATGGCGTTCAGTGTCGCGGCGGTGTCGAGCAAGGTCTCGCCCTTGTTCACCGACGACGTCGAAACAGACATGTTGATGACGTCGGCGCCCAATCGCTTGCCCGCGAGCTCGAACGAGGTGCGGGTCCGGGTCGAGTCCTCGAAGAACAGATTGATCAGGGTCCGGCCGCGTAGCAGATCCCTCTGGGCTTTGCCGGAGCGGTTCAGCAGAACGTAACTTTCTGCCAGGTCGAGCAAATGCCCGATCTCGGGCGGGTGAAGCCCTTCGATCTGGAGGAGATGTTTTTGCCCATGGAACACGGGGAGCGTTATCGGGGTAGGGGCGAGTCTGCGTCAACCTGGGGACCATGGATAGGTTGGCTGGGCCGGCAGTTCCAACGATGCGCGTCAACTCGGAACCAGTGCGGCGCATGCATAATTTTAGCGGATGCTCGGCGGAGTCACCTGCCGCGGGTCGACCGGCCAGGTTACGAAATGCCGATTTTCTCATCGCGCTGGACGCTCCGCCGCGCGCCATCGCAGGCGGCCCAGGCGGAGGGCGGCGCACCCATCACCGCTTCCCATACCGCCTGGGTGCAGGGTGTATCGAACAGCCAGAAATCTTCATCAATGGTCACCGCATGGCATGGGCCCTCACAGGGGTAGCGGCCAGGTTCACCGTACGGTGACCCCATCTCGAACTTCCCACACGGAATAAGACGCAGGCGCTGGCTCACGATTTTGCCACGCCCGGCATTGAAGTCGATGTCGGCGAACGTGCCGAACCGATCCGTCCCGGCGGCAGAGGCCAAGGCTGGTTTCAGCACCTGAGGCTGATTGTCGGAAGGAGGATGACCAATGGGAAGGGGACGATCGACTCCTGGCCTGACGACCGTGCGGGGACCACGACCGTTGTGACGCGATCGGGTACGCGTGTCCGGCGCAACGCGCCGTCAATGGCAGCAGCCAGACTGGCAAGGTTTGTCGCGACCTCTTCCGAGTGTGGATTGCGCGGCCGTAATCTCGAGAAGTCGAACGCCTGACGCTCTTGCAATAACGGAAGCACCGCCGGGTCCTCACACTCCTCCGCCCGGACTCTCGTGACATCGGCGAAATGGAATGGGAAGATCAGGTCGTTACGGCCGAGGGCCAGCTGGTGCCGATGAAAAAGCATGACTTCCTGGCAGCACATTTGGCTTTCCAGGAAGGCACGCGTAACAATGGGGATGAAGAACGACGATTCAGCGATCGCCTGCTCGATTTCCGCGAGCCAGTTCGCGCCATAGGCAACGGCTTCGAGATCCTGCCAAATACGCACCTCCCGCCGCCCCCAATGGAGCTTGAGCTCGGCACGCAACAGGCCTCGCAACGTACTCAGCCTCTCATTGGAGGCTTCGTCGTCGGACCTGGCATAACTCCAGAAACGAATTGGTTCGAGCGTGGCTGGCATGGATGGGCGGACGGCCCCTGGCTGGTTTGGTCCAAGGGTATGTCGAGGTCCCCGCAGCGACAAGCGCCATCAGTATGACGTCAGGCGGTCAAGACCTCGTCTGGTCCAGGAGAAAACATCACACCCTCGTACAACTCGGCCATTGGTAACGTTATCCCCACCTCGGGCAGCGCGAGGTCGTCATCCCCGGTCAATACGTGGCCGATCCAGTCATCTCCTTCACGGGCAAAGACCGTCGCACCGCGGCAAGACTGCTCCAGCATCACGTATCGCTCGATCGACGGCGTATCGCGATATTCCAGGTTCTTTTCGAAATGATCCTTGTCGGACGTGCTCGGACTAAGAATTTCGAAAACTACGACCGGATCGTGGACCACCAATGTTTCGGACAATAAGGGAGAGCAGACAATAAAGGCATCAGGATACCGAATACGGCCCGAGACCTGGATTTTCAGGTCGCTTCCGTGTACCCGGCAACGATGTCCCCTCAATCTATTAAACAGCAAACCCATCAGGTTAACCTGGATCGTAGAGTGCGCCGCGCTCACCCCGGTCATGCCGACCGGATGGAACCCATCGAACTCAAATTTCGATTCCTGCCGAACCTCCCAGTCGAGGAAGGCCTCCAGGGTCATGGGTTTCAGAACCGCGCTCATGAGACGCATATAGCATGGCTCTGCGCAGCCAACCAAAGCCGGTTTTTAACGATGCCGACATAACTGACCGGTTAGCCGCGCCGCACCAGTTCCTCCGGCCAGGCCGGAGGATCACGCGAAAGTAACGCCGGCGGGTCGCGGTGGGCTGAACCCTCAGTGCACCGAAAGCGGCAACATCTCGTGCTGAACAATCGCCGCCATCGCCGTGGCGCGGTCGTCCGCCAACGCCATCGGCGTGCCATCCGCAGCATGGATCGCAAAGCCTGCCATCCCGTTAACCACGACCGGCTTCACATAAGCGATATGAGACATGCCCAACACGCCGAGTTGATCGGTCGTCATATGGCGAACATCAAATGACCGCATATCGATCTTGTTTTCGTCAACCTTGCTTTCGTCGCTCATCTTCCATACTCCTCTGTGGCCGCGGCCCATTTTGGCGCCGCTGCCAACCCGTTGCTGGAACAACGCCGTCACTCCGGCTCGGTTTCAACCATCTCGGTGTCGATTACGCTACGGGATACAACTTCCCGGGATTTCACGCCGGCCCCTGCGGCCCGGGTGATCGGAATGGTTTTCACCTTTGGCTCGGGCATTGGCCGCGCGAGGTCGATGTGCAACAGGCCGTTGTCGAGCCAGGCACCCTTCACCTCAATCCCCTCGGCGAGCACGAAGGCCCGTTGGAACTGCCGCGCGGCGATACCGCGATGCAGAAACACCCGTCCCTGGCTGTCATCGGTCTGCCGGCCGCGGATCACCAATTGGTTATCCTCCTGCGTGAGCTGGAGGTCATCCATAGTGAACCCCGCCACAGCGAGCGTAATGCGGAGCCCAACCGGGCTGATCTGCTCGATGTTATAGGGCGGATAGCCATCGGACGATGTTTTGGCGGCCCTCTCCAGCATTTGCTCGAGATGGTCGAAGCCCAGGAACAACGGCGAGGCGAATAGTCTCGTGGTCAAGGCCCCCTCCTTGGAGCGAAGCGTTGATCGGGACCCGCATCGGCATCCCGGTCACGAGAGAGGATGGGCAGTCGGACCCAAAGTTACAAGAGGCGCAGACCAGGTTGCACCCCACGGGACAGGTGAGGAGCCTTGTCATCTGGACATATTTAACCACAGCGCCGCGTTAACCACAGCGCCGCGTTAACCACTGCGCCGCAGTGATCAAGGAGCAATGGTCCTTGGCACAAATGGACTGAGCAGCGAGAATACCCGACCTGTGAACCAGGCTATTGCAAACCGGTCGCGTGCGTGCTTTGTCCGCGCCGCCTGGAGGAAGCGTATTGATGATCGACACCACCCCTCGCCCCTCGACTGATGTCGCCGGGAGTTATGTCGCCGGACGGCATTTTCTGCAAACCCCGGGGCCTACGAACCTGCCGGACCGAGTCCTGCGGGCCATGGACCACAACGCCATCAATCATCGAGGTCCAGAATTCGGCCGGCTTGGTCTGACCGTGATCGGCAAGTTGCAGCAGGTGTTCCGCACCAGCGGGATCATCGGGATATTCCCCTCGTCCGGTACCGGCGCATGGGAAGCCGCGATGGTCAACACGCTGAGTGCCGGCGACCGGATCCTGTTGACCCGCACCGGGCAGTTTGCCCACCTGTGGGAGGAACTGGCGCGTCGCCACGGACTGGAAGTCCAAACTCTGGAGACCGATTGGCGCCGCGGCGCCAACCCAGAGGAAATTGGCGCGGCTTTGGCGGCCGACCGAGATTGTCAGATTAAGGCCGTCTGCGTCGTGCATAGTGAGACCTCGACCAGTTGCATGACCGACGTTGAATCGGTCCGCGCCGCGATCGACCGCACCCGGCATCCGGCGCTGCTGATGGTCGACGCCATCTCTTCGCTGGCCTGCGCCGATTACCGGCACGATCAGTGGGGCGTCGACGTCACCATCGCCGGATCGCAAAAGGGTCTGATGGTGCCGCCAGGCCTGGCGTTCACCGCACTCAGTGAAAAGGCGCTCGCCGCCGCCGCGCGCAACAAAACTCACCGGAGCTACTGGGACTGGGCTCCGTTGGTCACCTCCAACAAGACAGGCTTCTTTCCCTACACCCCGGCGGTTAACCTGTTCTACGCGCTCAATGCCGCGCTGGACATGCTGCTGGAGGAAGGTCTGGACACCGTATTCGCTCGCCACGAACGGTTCGCCGAGGCGACAAGACGGGCCGCCCGAACCTGGGGACTGGAGCTGCAGTGCCAGAACCAGCGCGGCTATGCCCCGGGTGTAACCGCTATCCGCACGCCCGAGGGATACAGCGCCGATCGCCTCCGCGCCGTCATCCTCGAACACTTCAACATGTCACTGGGCAATGGTCTTGGCCGGGTCGAGGATCGGGTGTTCCGCATCGGCCACATGGGCGATCTCGGGGTATTGCAACTGACAGGAACCTTGTCCGGCGTGGAGATGGGGCTGCGCGTGGCCGGCATACCTCACAATCCAGGTGGTGTGCAGGCGGCGATGGACTATCTGGCGGGTAATGCCTGACCGAGAGCCACCGGCAATCCCAATGGCCGGCGGTTGCCCGTGCGGGGCGGTGCGCTACGAGATCGGCGCGTTTCCGCTGCTGCTGTATGCCTGTCACTGCACCGACTGCCAACGCGAGACCGGCAGTGCTTTCGCAATGAATATGCCGGCGCAACAAGTTCGTTTCGAATTCTGCAAGGGGCGCTTCGTGCCTGGCGCAGGGTCCGATCGTCCGGCGCGCGGACGGCGTCCTGGTTCTGCGGCGATTGCTCCGGCAGGATTTACGGTGAGCGAGACAGTCGTCCTGCCAGCGTCAATGTCCGCGCCGGGACGCTCGATGACACGTCGTGGCTCGTGCCGGCGGGGCATATTTTCATGCGCAGTGCCCTGAACTGGGACAAAGTGGCCGGTGAGGCAGAATCTTTTGATACCTGGCCGGATGACTGGCGTCCGCTGACCGCCAGGTGGCGCGAAAGATGGGACGTGTTAGCCGGACCGTAAGAGACTGGCGACCACCACCAGCCGTTGCCATCGCCGCTTTTGCGACCCGGGCGCTGAAAACCGGGGAACCAATCTCCAGACCCGCACGCATCGACCCAGCGGAGACACCCTGATCTAAAGTAGCGTAATTTTGTCCTCGATCGCCATCCAACCGGCCGACTCTTTGATCAGCGCGTCGGTCTCATGCGCGCCGAGCAGCCTGCTGGCCGTCTGCTTGGTAAACAGCTCAGTCAGAATAGCCGACGCCGGTCCCACACCTCCGCCCGAACGAGCAATGACCTGCTCGCGGTAAGCGCGCCAGTGCAATTCGATCGCCACTCGCCGCACCGGGAGGATAAGCGCTGCGCCGATCCCGCCAACACTGGCGCCAACGCCGGCCCCGGTCAGCGCGTCTCCGGCGAGTTGCAGGGCCGTGTCAGTGCCCGGGGGCGCGTAGGGAATTGCCGCCGATGCAAGGCTGATCGACTGCTTGCCGATTTTGGCATATTTGAAGAACAGCAGCGTGTCCAACCAACGCGTGATTGTTGTGCTGTTGCGCCATTTCGCAGCGATTGCCTTGAGATGAGCGATATGGGCAATCGTAGAGCCGATTGACACCCCTGACTTCGCCATCGACAGCGGGTCGACCACAGTGAATGCCTTGAGCGAGGAAGTGGTGATCCCCTGCGCGAGACTTGCCCCGGTCTTGCCCAATCGCCCGCGCAGATAGGAGGCGGTCGCTGGGCTGCTGTCGTCGTCGGCTTCGCAGACACCGTTGAGCACAAAGAACGGGTTTGCCACCAGGGAGAACCCAAACTTATGCTTCGCCAACGCCTTGGCGCGGGCGAGCAGCTTACGCACCCCCGAAGAGGGCGGCGTCCCACCAAAGGTGATGGTATTGTCGGCGGTTGCAAACACGAACGACCAGACTTCGTTTTCCCATTCGCGCTGGTTATAGCCTGACATATTGCCCTCTCGCCGCAGGTGCATCCTGCCCGGTTCATCTGGCAGGGTGCGGTTCTCTATACTTTCGACCAACTCCTGGCAATCAGCTCATTGCAATGGATCGCCCAAAGAGTCTGCTAAGACACGGAGGTATCGACGGCCCGATGATTGGGCAGGTTGGTGCGGCCGCTTTGCTCCTGCATCGCGCAACCGAGCAGTACTTGACCGCATGAACGATGCTCCGACCTAATTACCGCACCGCGGCTCGATACAGCGCGTCGGTGAAGTCAGGCGCGACATTGCCGGTCATCCGCACGCGAAGCGTATCGAGATCGGCACCGAATAAATCGGAACTGATACGACCGACGATGGTCGGAATGTCGCGCTTCATGCTCGGAACATCGCCGATTGGCAGACCGAAGCTCAGAAATCCGGAAGGGTTCTGAACATGGATATCCTTCAGGAACGGCGCCGAACCCGGAGTCTTTTCCAGGAACTCATGGCCGGCGCCGAGATAGGGGTGACGAGCGAGCAGGTTATCCTGCTCCGCCGCGGGTGGCGTGTAGCGATCGCACCAGAGCAATATACGATCCCCGAAGTCGCTCAGTTCTGGGCGCGAGGCGATGTCCGGGGAGTAGCCGGTGCCGGCGATCACGAAATCGAACCGGTATGCCGTGCCATTGATTTCGGTCTCGACCTGACCACCGTCCAATGTCGCGTTGGTCCAAGATGACGACAAATGCAGATGAAAGTTGGGAAATTTCACAGCCCGTTCAACCGCGTCGGTCGTGGGAGTGGAACCGAAGCGAAAGAAGCGGATCGCCTGCTGCCAACGGTCGGCATCCGGCAATTGGTGGTAGTTGTCGTAGGCACCGGGAAAGCCGCGCGACCGCGTGATCGGCGTCGCAGCGATCGTGTCGCGGCGAGCGAACAGGTGAACTGCGGACGCGCCATTCTCCAGGGCAACGCCTGCTGCATCGAAAGCGGCGGCTGCGGCGCCGATCACGGCAACAGTCTTGTCGCGCAGGGCCGCGAAATCGATCGCATCCTCGGTATGAGCGTAATGCGAAGATGCCAGGTTCCTGGTCAGCACATCAGGGATGATCGGGCCGCCGCCGCCAGCGAAGCCGGTAGCGAAAATGATCTTTCGCGTGGCTTCGGTCGTCGTTCCGCCAGACGTTTCGAGATGCAGCCGGAAATGACCATCCACTGGTTCAACCCTGTTTAGCCGTGTCTGGTAGCGCGGGTTGATGTTCAGGAAATGCTTGTACCAACTCAGGTAATCCGCCCAATCCGTGCGCGGAATTCGATCGATGGCCGCATAGGCCTCCTGGCCATGCCGAGCCTCGTACCACGCCTGAAAGCTGAGCGCAGGTATGCCAAGTTCCGGCCCAGGTAACGTCTTCGGCGTTCGGAGCAAATTCATCCGCGCAGCGTTCAACCAAATGCCGGCGCGTTGTTCGTCCGGCGCGGCCTCGAGGATCGTGACCCTGCCGATCCCGGCTCGACGCAACGCAAAAGCCAGTGCACATCCGGATTGCCCGCCACCCACAATCGTCACATTGTGATCGATGCCCAGCCGATCGGGAACCCAGTTGGCGGGATCAGGACCCATCAGGCGAAGCGCGCTTCTGGCATCCACGTCCGGATCGGCTGACTGGTTCATCCTGATCACCCCGAGGTAAAAGCTGCGTCGAGCTGTTTGTCCCAGAGCCGGACCCCGCCCGTAATTCCGGCCTCGTTCGGCACAATACGGATATTTTGTTCCAGCTCCAACCTGATATGCCGCGCGTTGCCGCCACCAATGTGCAGGGTGTCGTAGAGGGTGAGAGTCCGCACACAGCCCAGTGCGCGGCCGAGGCGTTTGTTCCACCGCTTGCGGCCGATCGACTTCAATGCAGCGTCACCGACATATTGGTCGTAATCCGTGTCGGTTCGTATTGGATGGTGAGCCAGTTCCAGGTGTGGCGTGAGATGCCCGCCGTCAAACAATGCGAAGCCAAAGCCAGTGCCCAACACGATGACGCATTCAAGACCGGTACGTGCAATAACGCCGAGACCGTGGACTGCCGCATCATTCAGCATTCGAACCGGCTTGCCTAATTGATCCGTCAGTACGGCCGCCAACGGATAATCGCGCCAGGCGGCGTTGTCGAGATTGGGCGCCGTCATGACGTGGCCAGCGCGTACCGCTCCAGGGAATCCCACGGAGATCCGATCAAACGCGCCCAACGGATGGATCAATCCGAATAACGCCTCCAGCACCTTGTCAGGTGTGCCGTGCTTCGGGGTTTCAACATGGGCATGCGGCACGACCAAATTGCCTGCCGCATCGAGTATCCCCGCCTTGAGGCCCGTGGCGCCGATATCGATGGCAAGGGTCAGCGGTTTGGAAGCCATCGCATTATCCTGTCTTTTGGTCAGGTCGCGCGGAACACTCGCCAGATGCCGTCAACCGCCGCGACGCCGCGATCACCGACCAATAACTTGGCTCGGACGAACACGAGCCCCAATGTCGCCCGAGTGACCTCACCGCGCAATTCGACAAAGTCGCCGGGCCGAACCACGGCAAGGAAGTGGGTGTTCAACTGGATTGTCGTGCACGGCGCGCGGTTTGCCGCCTCCCAGGCCAGCAGACTCAGGCCGTGATCGGCGAAGGTCATCAGGATGCCGCCGTGCAGAGCGCCTTGCGGATTGGCGTGTTCCGGCGTTGTCAGCAGGCCATAGCGCCAACCATCGTCCGATCGCATCGCCCATGGGAAGCCGATCCCGGCGGGCATGGCTCCACTCCGCATCTGGCGCCAGCCTTGCGTGGCCGGATCGAAACTCATGTGGCGACCTCATTCAAATGGCAGGCATTGTGGTGGCCCGGTGCGATCTCGCGGAATGTGGCGCCTCGACCGAGCACCGAGGCATCGCATGCGGGCAGCAGCGTAGAGGTGTGAAAGGCATCGCTCCTGGTGATGTGGGAAGTGGCGTGCTTCCAGTACCGTTCGTCCCTAACATAGCCATAACGCCAATCCTGAGCTACCTCTGACAGGGCACCGGGGAGGATCGCATGAAGCTGTGGTATCAGAGCATGTCGCGCCAGGCCGAGTGGGGCGGCTACCCGGCTGTGTTGCGGTCGATTCTGGACAAGGTCAAGGACCCGGATACTGAAATTCATGTCGCCGGCATCACCCAGATCGGCGGGGTAGGCGATCAGTTCCGCTACCTGGAATACCTGGAAACCGGCGAGGTGCTGAAGAACGTCCAACGCGCGGTGCTGGAAGGCTACGACGCCTTTCTGATCGGCAACATCGCCGACCCCGGACTGCGCGAGGCTCGCGAGATCGCCAACATCCCGGTACTGGGCCTGTGCGAGTCAGCGATGCATGTGGCCTGCATGATGGGGGCCAACTTCTCCTTCGTGACCATCAACGAGAAATTCACCCCGCGCGTGGTGGAGAATGTCGATCGCTACGGACTACGCGCCCGCTTCGTCGGCGCCAGTCGTATGCGCATCGACCGGTTGACCGACCTGGGTCTCGGGTTCGAGCCCGGTCCGGCCCAGGATGAAATCATCGCTCAGTTCAACGCGGCGGCCCGAAAAAACACTGAGAGTGGAGCTGAGGTCGTGATCGCGGCAGGCGGTGTGGTCATGGCATTGCTGGCTCATGCCGGTATTCACGCAACCGAGGGCAACGTCCCGATTCTCAACGGCATCACCAACCTCGTCAAACTGGGAGAGGCAGCGGTCAAACTGGATCGCATCATGGGCGGGCGGTTCGTGTCGAAGAAGTGTGTTTATGCGCCGCCGCCTGCAAATCAAATCGAGACATTCCGCAAGCATTACGGGCAGGACATCTATCCGACGGTGAAGGCGCCATGAGCATTACGCTGCGCGCTGCACTGGCGGATTATCCGCACGTGTTGGCATTGAAAGATGGCTCAGTGCGATCGGATCAGGTGACATTTGCGTGGGAAACGGTGACGCCGATCACGCGTGCATTCCGCCGCATGGTGCGCACCGGCGACTTTGATTTGTGCGAGATCGCCTTGACGACGCTGGCCCAGGCGGAGGCGTTCGGTAAGGGCCTCACCGGGCTGCCAGTTGTGGTGATGCGAGGGTTTCATCAGGCAGCCTTGATTTGCCGGGTAGATTCGCCATTGCGGAGGCCTGAAGACCTTGCCGGCAAGCGTATTGGCGTGCGGGCTTATTCGCAAACCACAGGGGTCTGGCTACGCGGGATCCTGCTGGACACGTATGGCGTTGACCATCGCTCGATCACCTGGGTGACCGAGGAAGACGCGCACCTGCAGGAATACCGGGACCCGGCGAATGTCGTGCGTATCAATCTGGGCCAGAGCCTCGGAGCCATGCTGATGTCAGGCGAGATCGACGCGGGGATCGCGCTGACCGGTTTGGAGCCGGCGTTGGTTCGCACGGTCATTCCGAATGCAGATAGGGCCGCGGCGGACTGGTTTCGTCAGACCGGCGCCTACCCGGTAAATCATGTCGTCTGCGTCAAGACTGCATTGTTGCAGCAACATGCATCTTTGGGCGCGGAACTGATGCGCCTGTTCGCTTTGGCCAAAACAGCAGCACGCGGGCCAAGCGCCGAAGCGCGCTTCGCACCGATTGTTGGTTCCGACCCGCTGCCATATGGCCTGGACGCGAACCGTCCAGGCATCGAACTCTGCCTGCAGTATGCCGCGGAACAAGGGTTGATACCGCACGTGTACACACCGGAACAATTGTTCTTCACAGGAGGCTAACGATGGACATCCCTCGCCTGAATGGCGTGATCAAGGCTCTGGAATCCGGCAAGCCGGCGTTCGCGCCCTTTAGTGGAGCCGATATCAGCAGTGCGTTGACAATCGGTGGTGCGGCATTCGATGGCGTGGTGTTCGAAATGGAACACGGGCCATATGACATCAAGATGCTGCGAGACTGCATGCAATACATGCTCAACCGACGGCAAATCGCGACGTCGGGCAGTATCGCGCCGGCGGTCACGCCGTTCGTGCGGATCCCGCCAAATGGCGGCGAGCACAGCCAGTGGATCGCCAAGCAGGTGCTCGACATTGGCGTTTATGGCATCGTGTGGCCGCACGTTTCCTCGGTGGATGAGGCACGCAACGCGGTTGCTGCGTGCCGGTATCCGAGGCCACGCGAGGCGAAATATTACGAACCCGCCGGGCAGCGAGGTGACGCCCCTCGGACGGCGGCGCGCTATTGGGGGCTGACTGATCAGGAGTATTATAAGAAGGCCGATACATGGCCACTGAACCCCGATGGCGAAGTTCTGGTGGTTATCATGTGCGAGGAGAAACGCGCGATCGCGAACCTGCCCAGAATGCTGGAACAGGTTGAAGGTATCGGCGTCGTGCTGATTGGCGAGGGAGATCTGTCGCAGGATCTGGGCTATCCGCGGCAATACGAGCACCCTACGGTGGCCTCGGCGATCAACGAAATTCTGGCAATCTGCAAGCAGTACAATGTACCGTGTGGCCATCCGCATGTAGACGCCAGGAACGTGGAAGGACTGATCGAGCAGGGCTTCCGATTTTTGATGCCCGGTGTCGTGCCGTCATTCGCCGCGTTGGAAAAGGGTCTGAAAGCATCAGGTCGCGCCTGACCCGCGGTTCAGATCGACGCTACAGGAGACCCTTGTCATTGCAGGAAGTAATGGCAAGGGAGTTACCCTGCCGGTCGTGTTCTGAATAGCCGGGATCGGCAGGCGAACCAAACCCGGCCTGGCGCCCTCCGGCCGTGGCGGCCGCGGGTGTCCGGATAAACGACAGCGTAACCGCGCCGATTGAAATATGCGGCAATTTATGCGCGCGAAGCCGGCGTGCGGTCCGCATCCGAGATCTCGCTCCGGCTCGGTTCCGCACGACCACAGGGGGTCCGCTCCATGATGACAGGGAACGGTCCGGCGTCCGGTAGATACACATCGGTCGCCAGCCGAATGCCTTCGCGGACCGACACCATCACCGTCTCGGGCATCACGGCGCCCCGGCGCGCAATTGGGTCTGAGCGAAATCCGCGAGGAACGTTGCCAATGCCGCAACCGTGGCTTCGATCATCGCCTCCCCGGCCGCCACTGTGGAGGCGGCGGGATCGCCGACATAACCGACATCTCCGGTGGCAAAGATCGGAGCAAAATAGCCACCAGCGGCACGAATCGGGTCTGGGGCATTACCGGCGGCATAAGACGGACCAGCACGCGGCGGCAAATTGACGACTTTCGCGGCGATCCGGGCTGCCTCCGCCGGCCGCAGCGCCATTTGCAGCGAGGTTTCGTACGCGCAGGCATGAGCCACACCGCGCGTGGCCCCCGGCAATACCTCCAGCCACTGCTTCTGACCGGGCGACATATAATTCACGTAACCGACTTCGATACCGCGACTGGCCAGCGCGGTGCAGGCCGAGGTCAAGGGGCCCTGATTGCCGCCATGACCGTTAATGATCAGCATTCGTTTGAAGCCGGTGCGATGCAGGCTTTCAATCACATCGGTGACCAGGCCGTTGAACGTTTCCAACGATAGCGTGATCGTACCGGGCCACGCACGGTGATGCGGCGAAAATCCAAAAGCTGGCGATGGCAACACCAACACATGCGGCGCTGGACAACGGGCCGCGGCTCGTAGCGCAACCTGGTACGCCGACAGCGAATCGGTATCCACCGGCAAATGATCGGAATGCTGCTCGACTGCACCGACCGTCAGAACCGGCAACGCCCCGGCGTCACGCGCCGCCGCAATCTCGGCACGTGTGAGCGTTCCCCATTCGTGTGTACGACGCCATGTGTCCGCCATTGCCACCTCCTCCGGGAATTCAGCGCATTTTGCCAGCACGCGACGCAATGGGATAGGTTAGGCCGATGGACACAACGCGTGAGATCAGGGCCTCAGTTTGCCCGCACGACTGCCCCTCCGCCTGCGCTCTGTCGGTGGAGGTGCTGGACGGCTCTCGCATCGGTGCGGTCCACGGTGCCGCGGATCACAGTTACACAGCCGGCGTGATCTGTGCGAAGGTCAGCCGTTACGCCGAGCGCATTCATCATCCGGATCGCCTTACGCGCCCTCTGCTACGTACTGGCCCCAAAGGTTCAACCCAGTTCAAACGCATTTCGTGGGATGATGCGCTCGATCGTGTCGCCGGTGAATTTCAGCACGCCGCGGCAAAGTACGGCACTGAGGCAGTGTGGCCATTCTATTACGCCGGCACCATGGGCCTGGTGCAGCGCGACGGGATCAACCGATTGCGCAACGTCATGCGGTATTCGCGGCAGAAGATGACGATTTGCACTGCCTTGCCGGAGGTCGGCTGGCATGCAGGAATAGGACAGAGCCGCGGTGTCGACGCACGCGAGATGGCGAAATCCGACTTGATCGTGATGTGGGGCGGCAATCCGGTGTCGACCCAGGTCAATGTCATGACCCACGTGAGTCGTGCACGCAAGGAACGCGGCGCGAAGTTTGTCGTGATCGATCCGTATCGGACGCCAACTGCTGCCGTCGCGGACCTGCATCTGGCGCCGCTGCCCGGGACCGATGGAGCACTGGCCTGCGCCGTGATGCATATCGCGTTTCGCGACGGTCATGCCGATCTCGACTACCTGGCGCGCCACACCGATTTCCCAAGGGATCTGAGGCAACATCTTTCGTCGCGCTCGCCGGAGTGGGCGGCCCAGATCACTGGCCTGTCGGTCGATGCGATCGAGGGATTCGGCACTTTATATGCCACAACGAAGCGCAGCTATATCCGTGCTGGCTACGGGTTCGCGCGCAGCCGTAACGGTGCTGCCAACATGCACGCGGTCACCTGCCTACCGTCCGTGACCGGCGCCTGGCAGTACGAGGGTGGCGGCGCGCTCTGGTCCAACCGCGGCATGTATCATTGGAACAAAACACTGATTGAAGGCCTGGATGCTGTCGACACCAGGATCCGTGCCCTCGACATGAGCCGGATCGGCAGCGTGCTGACCGGCGATCGAAGCGAACTTCGGGACGGACCCGAGGTCCACGCGATGCTGATCCAGAACCAAAATCCGCTCACCGTCTGCCCCGACTCCAACCGCGTCCGGCGCGGATTTTCCCGCGATGATCTGTTCGTGGTCACGCACGAGCAATTTCTCACCGAGACCGCACGCTGGTCGGATGTTGTACTGCCGGCGACGATGTTCATGGAGCACGACGACCTCTATCAGGCCGGCGGCCACAGCTTCATCCAGATCGGTCCCAAATTGATCGAGCCGCCAGGCGAATGCCGCTCGAACCATGAACTGCTGCAGGCGCTGGCATACCGCCTCGGTGCCAAACATCGCGGATTCGAGATGACGGCGATGGAGCTCATCGACGCCACGCTAAAGGCATCGGGTTGGCCCGATGCCGCAACGGTGCAACGCGAACGTTGGATCGATGCCATGCCAGAATTTGAGATCGCCCATTTCCTCACTGGATTTCCACAGCCGGACAAGCACTTTCATTTCACTCCCGATTGGTCGCGGTTCGGCGAAAATCACTCCGTCATGCCGAAACTTCCGGATCACATGGCAATCATTGAAGAGGCCAGTCCCGACCTCCCGTTTCGTCTGGTGACTGCGCCCGCCCGCAGTTTCCTCAACACCAGCTTTTCCGAAATGAAATCTGGTCAGCGACGCGAGCGACGCCCCACGGTCAAAGTGCATCCGGACGATGCGCGCGCTCTGGGCATCGAAGATGGCAATAAGGTCCGCCTGGGCAACCATCGTGGCGAGGTGGTGTTGCACGCGACACTCGCCTGCGGTCAGCTTCCGGGCGTTCTGGTGTCGGAAAGCATTTGGCCGTCGGAACACTTCGAGGGCGGCATTGGCATCAACGCGTTGACCAGCGACGATCCGGGACCTCCGTATGGCGGTGCGGTGTTTCATGACACCGCGGTTTGGCTCCGGCTGGAGCAGTCAACCCCACAGCATTAACCAACGCTGCATGTGACCTGGATAAGGTAGGCGCACCGCCTCCAGGAGGGTTGCATGGCAAAGCTGCCTGGACGCAACAGTGTTGACAACGCGCAGAACGGCCGGCCGCGCGATCGTCGTCAGCACAAAGCAACTCAGGCCGTCTCTCGCCCCACGTCCGGCACCTTGAACCACACCCATAGAAAGTTCACTGCGAGCAATGATCCCGTTACCGCGAACACCCAGTTGATGCCGATTGTCGCAGCGATCGCTCCACCCGCCAACGGCCCCGTCGAGTTGCCAACGAAATACGCCGACGAAATGACCCCGTATGCCATGCCGCGTTGCGCGGGCTCGGTCAGGCGCCCAATCATCGCGTTCGACACGGGCAATACGGCGCCCACAAACAGTCCAAGACCGAATCGCTCCAGCACGAACGGCCAGTAGCCGAGGCGTAGCGCCATCGGCAGCGTGAACAACGCCGCCCCGAACAAACAAATCAGCAGGGTGCGGCGGTAACCAATCCGATCGCTCCGCTTGCCTAGAAACGGCACCGCCAGTACTCCGGCAAGGCCGGTCGCGGAAAACGCCAGCCCACCCAAGGTCGCGATGTCCGGCCGTACCCCCACGATCTCGCGCACGTAGAGCGTCACCACCGGCAGCACCGCCATCGTCGAGAACTGGCCCATCATCATCACCATGATGACCGCCATCAGACCACCGGAACCAATCACCATACGAAATCCGGAAACCAAAGAGGGTTTGGTCTTGCTCGCATCAGGCGGCGTGAATCGCTCCGGCACACACAGCAGCGTCACCAGAAACCCGGCAAAGCAAATCACGCCCCCGAAATAAAACGGCACCCGGTAGCTGCCTGTCAGGTCCGCGATCCCACCCCCGACCAATGGGCCGACCAGGGAACCGACCAGTTGTCCGGTGCTCATCCAGCCCAGAGAATAGCCCAGTCGACGTTCGGGGACTGAGGAGGCCACCATCACGACCGACGCCGAACTGAAGCCTGCCAGCGCCCCCATCCCTGCCCGCAGTCCCAGCATTTGCCACGGTCCCTGGGCGATCCCCATCAGGAACGTGAAGATTGCGATGCCCAGGGTCGAGCGCAACACCATCAACTTGCGGCCGTAGCGGTCCGCCAGGCCGCCCCAAAGTGGCGACGTGAAGATTGCCACGCACGAGGTTGCCGAGGTCAGCACGCCTGCCCACATATTCACCGCCGCCGGCGAAACGACACCCAGTTCCGGGAGGTACAGCGGCATGATCGGGCCGACGATACCGAATGCGACACTCATAATGAATTGCACCGCGACCATGCTCCACAGAGACACAAGCCAGCGCGGGGGCTCCCTATCGAGGGATTCACTGACGGCTGGCGGCGCGGTGTCGTTCATTGGCATCAGCATTGGCGCGCGAAGCAAACGTGTCAAAATGCCGCCTCACAGACCCCGGGTCAGCCACCACGCGGTGTGTGCCGGCAGACGTCGCAATCAGGTGGCCGAACCGCTTTGCCTCACGCGCGGCGGCGCGCTATGACTCGCCTGGGAACATGAGGTTCGTGAATGGAAGATGATCCCCAGCAGCAGGTCGAGAGTTTGCTGCCCTATGAACGCTGGATTGCCAACGCACTGCGCCATGTCGTGGTGCAGGCGATCGAGCATGTGTCGAAGCATGGACTGCCCGGCGGCCACCATTTCTATATTTCGTTCCGCACCACCTGGCCCGGGGTCGTGATCCCGCCCCGCCTACGCGCGCAATACCCCGAGGAAATGACGATCGTCCTGCAACATCA
>Ga0187879_10000315_pt1 | contig 32877 bp, 30 predicted proteins | sample June2016WEW_19_1_FD_132423 | JGI IMG/M metagenome (GOLD analysis project Ga0187879, IMG submission 132423) | Peatland microbial communities from SPRUCE experiment site at the Marcell Experimental Forest, Minnesota, USA - June2016WEW_19_10 | ecosystem: Environmental > Terrestrial > Soil >... | reverse complement strand
GCCGGCTGTCTCGAATACACCTTCAGCGCGGATCCGCTCGACCCGAGCCGCGTCTTGCTCTTCGAGCGTTGGGAGAGTGAAGAAGTTCTCGATGCTCACTTGTCGGCTCTGCGAGCCCGACCGAGGTCGCCCGATGCCGAGGTGTCGCCGAAGACAGCGTCGATCACTCTGTACGACGTCACCGGAGAAAGGTCCCTCGGGGGTTGACGCCCTGGACGGTTTCCGGTCCAGCGACCCATCGGCGGCCCCGAGGGGCCTAGCGTGATGGGTATGCGGGTGGAGAAGGTCTTGTTGGCAGAGCCGCGGGGTTTCTGCGCGGGCGTCGAGATGGCGATCAAGGCCCTCGACTGGATGGTGCGCATCTTCGAGCCGCCGGTCTACTGCTACCACGAGATCGTCCACAACCGCATCGTTGTGGAGGAGTTCCAGCGAAGAGGCGTCGTCTTCGTTGACGACGTCGCCTCCGTGCCGCCCGGCGCCGCTGTCATGCTGTCCGCCCACGGATCGGCGCCCGAGGTCGAAGCCCGGGCGGGCGAAGATGGTCGAATCGTCGTCAACGCCTGCTGTCCGCTCGTGACCAAGGTGCACCACGAGATGAAGGTGCGCACGCGCAAGGGTTTCACCGTTCTCTACGTGGGGCACGAGGGTCACGAGGAGGCCATCGGCACGATGGCGGTTGCACCCGAGTCAGCGAGGCTCGTGCAAGACGAGGCAGACGTCGCCACTGCAGCCGACGAGATTCCGGCCGGCACGCCCGTGGCGCTCCTCGCCCAGACGACGCTCGCTCACGAGGACTGGTCCGGCATCGTGGACGCCGCCCGCGAGCGGTTCCCGGATCTGTGGATGCCCGGTCGGTCAGACCTCTGCTACGCCACGACGAACCGGCAGGCTGCCGTGCGGGCGCTCTCCCCTCTCTGCGATGCCGTCGTCGTCGTCGGGTCATCCAACTCCTCCAACACGCTGGCGCTCGCCAAGGTCGCCTCGGCGTCGTGTCGACGGGTTCTCCGTGTCAACTCTCCGGAGCAGGTTCCCGACGATTTGAACGGCGTCGTCGGCGTGACCGCCGGCGCCTCGGCACCGGACTGGCTCGTGCAGGAGATCGTGAAGCGCCTCGCCCCTCACGACGGCGTCGAGGCCGTGCACTTCACCGAGGAGGACGAGTACTTCCCTCCCCCGCCCGAGTTGCGCGATCTGCTACGGGTGGCCGCCTCGGCCCTTTCCCTGACGCTGGGCGCTCCTTCGGACGAGGCGTCTCCGACGGCCGGAGACCGGGCGGTGTCAGCGGCTGAGGTCCTTCGTACGCCCGCCTGAGTCCGGCGCGAGGTAGGTGAGCTCGCCGGCCCGCCGGCCTCTCCCCGAGGGGCAACTGTGTGGCCAAAGCGACCGTAGAGGCCGTTGCTGGTCGCGCTGGGCACTCAGTTCCGGTTGGCGCCGCCGAGCTCGGCGACTCGTGTGCCCAAAGCGACCCCCGCCCCGGCTCTTTGGTCGTCGACTGCGCTCAGTTCGGAGGTCGACCGGGCCGGGTCGGCCGGAAAGAGGCGGCTCGACCCACCGAACGGCGCCGGCCGGCAAGCGAAGACGGAGCCGCCACCGACGACCTCACGCCGACTGACGGGCCCCGTCGGCGACCGGTGCGAGCGACGGGGGCACGCGCCCGAGAACGCCCCGCCACAGCGGCCAGAGCAGGACCACGCCCGCGAAGATGACGCCGCTGGCGCCGAGGAACGGCAGCCAATGATGGAGGGCGAAGAGCGATCCGGCGACGCCGGCGGCAACGGCCGTCGTGGCCGTCTGTGCGGAGGCAGCTGCCCCTTGGGCTCGGCCGAACTCGGCCGCCGGGACCGATTGGGCGAGCTGCGCCGATTCGGCGGGCGCTCCCAGGGCGACGAGGACGGCTTCGACACACCCGAGCCCGATCAGGAGGGCGACGCTGTGCAGGAACGGGTAGACGGCAGCAAAGGCCGCCGATCCCGCCATTGCGACGGCCACGAGGTAGCGGCGGTCGAAGTGGTCGACGAGCCAACCTGCCGGGTAGGACATGACGGCGAACGGCACGGCGAACAAGCTCCAGGAGATGCCGATCTCCCATTCGGTCGCACCCTTTGCCTGCAGCAACAAGCTCCAGCAGACCTCGTAGGTGCCGATGACGACGCCGACGGTGGCAAAGGCGACGGCGACGCCGAGAAAGCCGCGGTTGCGCCACAAGGCCAGGCGAGGGGCGGCGCTCTCGGAGGCGGCCGAGGCGGCGCGACGCGCCGGCAGGAAGACCAGGATCGGAACGATGGCGGCAAGGGCCGCGCCGGCGGCAGTCAGGAACAGCCATTTCATCCCGGCGATGCCGGCCAACCCGCCAATGAACGGGCCGACCGCCATGGCGATGTTGCGGGCGCCGTAGAACGAACCGAAGGCCCGGCCGCGGTGGGACTCGGGCACGACCTCGGCGATCGTGGCGGCATTGGCGACGTCGACGATGCCGGCGCCGCAACCTTGCAGGGCGCGGAAGAACAGAGCGAGCAGTGGCGTCCCGATGACGGCGAACAGGACGCTGGCGGCTGCGTAGGTGACGAGGCCACCCACCTGAATCTTTCGACGCCCGATACGGTCGGAAAGCCGTCCGAGGGGGTATTGGACGAGCAGGGCGGCGGCATAGAACGCCGCCATCGTGATACCGACGAGGGCGGCAGACGACCCGCGGTGCTCGAGGTAGACCGGCAGTAGCGGCAACACGGCCGTCGCCCCGCCCCACTCCGCGAACGCAGAGGCGGACAGGGCGGCGACAACCCGCCGAACGGCACGAGAGTCGCCGGGGTTCATCGTCGGCGCCTTCATGGCCGGCAGGCTCGCTCGATGAGGGCGCGCATCTCGTCGCCGACCGCCTGCCGATGGTCCTCGCGGATCGGCGCCAGCTCGAAGAGGTCGCACAGCCACATGCCGTCCGCGGCGTAGCGGATGACCGTGGCGACAGCGGGGTCCACCCCGTCCCATTCGACGGACGACTGCCAGGCAAGAAACCGCTCCCGCAACGGCGCCAACAACTCCGGATCCGAAGCGACGCTTGCCAGTAGAGCGCTGCCGAGTCGGCGCGTCCGCAGATCGCCGGGCTCCAGCGTCGGCCTCAGCGTGGCCTCGACGTAGGCGCGGATGAAGTCGCCCGGCTGGCCGCCGTAGGCGCCGTAGCGCTCCAGGTCGGCGTCGAAGCTGACGACGAACCGCTCCACCATGGCGGCCACCAAGGCCGCCCTGGTGGGGAAGTGGTAGAGCACGCCGCCCTTGCTGACGCCGGCTTCGGCGGCAGCCGCCTCGAGGGTCAGCCGGGCCACACCCTCCTGGATGACGACGTCCTCGGCAGCGCGCACGATGCGATCCCGTGTGTCGGTCACCCTCGGCATCGGCTAACTGTACCGTCCAGACGGTACAGTTACGCTGCGTTTTTTGGGGTCAGTCCCTCTTCACACGGGCGCGTCGTTGCGCCTCGTCGAAGACCTGCTGCATGGCCGTGGCGATCTCGTCAGAGAACTCTTTCGTCGCACGCCTCGAGACTCGCCCCGTCTTTCGTCGGCGAACCGTGTCTCCGGACGGCGGCTCCCCCCGCCCGCTCACCGGGCCGGGATCGGCCGAACCCCCACTGCCCTCTTCGTCCGCCGCTGAGGCGACGTCGGTCGAGTCCGCTCCGAGGGCGGCTGCGTCGCTGGCGTCCGCCCCACTTGCCGTCGGCGGCCACACCGGCTTGCCGATGACGACCTCGACGCGCCGGGGTCGCGGGAGGGAAGAGCCTCGTGGCATCGCCTGCTCGCTTCCTCCGATGCCGATGGGGACGACTGGCACACCTGCGCGGATGGCCAGGTAGGCAACGCCCTCCCGCAGGTCGGTCACGACTGGGCCGGAGCGTCGCGTCCCTTCGGGAAACATGATGAGCGGCTCCCCGCCGGCGAGGACCTCACGGCAGCGCTCGAGGGCTTCCCGATCGGCGCCGGAGCGGTTGACCGGAAACACGCCGAGCCCCTCGAGGATGCGACCGACCAACTTCGACTTCCAGATCTCCGCCTTGGCGATGTAACGGAGGCGGCGGCGGCCCGTGATACGGGCGACGATCAGCCAATCCACATACGACCGGTGCACCGGGGCGACGAGATAGGCACCGCTCGCCGGCAAGTTCTCCCGACCGACGACTCCGCCTGGTAGGTAGATGCGGGAGATGCCGACGGCGATGCCGCGGGCGATCTTGTAGGCGAGCAGCTCAGCCGGGGTCGGGTGACCCGATGAGGGAGTCCGGCTCACAGGTACGACAACACCTCCTCCAGCACTTCTTCGACGGAGCGCCCTGTCGAGTCCACCACGATCGCACCCACGGCCACCTTGAGCGGCGACGCCGCCCGCGACGTGTCGAGATCGTCGCGCCGCGAGAGGGACGCCGCCGTCTGGCCCTCCGAGGATGACTCGCCGTCTCCGCCCCACGGCCCGATCTGCTCGAGGCGTCGCCGGGCACGCTCGGCCGGGTCGGCCGTGAGAAAGACCTTGAGGCGCGCCGCGGGGAACACGACGCTCCCGATGTCGCGACCTTCGACGACAGCGCCTCCACCATCGCGGGCCCAGGCTCGCTGCCGCTCGACGAGGCCCGCACGCACGGCGGGGATGGCCGCCACCGCCGAGACAGCAGCGTCCACTTGCGGCGTGCGGATGGCGGCCGTCACGTCCTCGCCGTTCAAGATGACCGATCCGTCCACGTCGAGCGTCATGTCTCGCGCCAGCCGCGTCGTCGCCTCGTCGTCGCCAAGGACCCCGGCGCGGAGCGCCAGCAGCGTGACCGCTCGGTACATGGCGCCCGTGTCGAGGTGGCGGTAGCCGAGCCGTTCCGCTACGGCATTTGCCACCGTGGACTTCCCGGACCCGCCCGGGCCGTCGATGGCGATGATCTCCTCGGCGGTCATGACGCCGTCGTCCAGGACACACGAAAGCCGCGGGCGCGAAGCGGCGTCACGACCGTTTCGGCGACGGCAGCATCGACGACGAGGACGAGTACGCCGCGTGGCCCTTCGGCTGAGTGGGCGATCTCGAGGTCGTAGATGTTCACGCCGAGCTCGCCGGCCAGAGTCGTCACCTCGGCGAGCACGCCGGGCCGGTCAGGCACGAGCACGCGGAGCTCGGCGACCGCAACCGGGCGGGCGCCCCGCGGCGGCAAGTTCCGGCGGGCGCTGCGCGCCCGCTCGAGCAAGGACGAGAGCGCCTCGCGGTCTCCGTCGGCGACGATGCGGCGCACCTCGGTGAGCTGATCGATCAGCCGGTCCAGGACGGGCACGATAGCGCCGGCGTTGTCCCGGCATATGTCCGGCCAGATGGCCGGTGAGCCGGCGGCGATGCGCGTCATGTCGCGAAAGCCACCGGCCGCCAAGCGCATCAAGGCCGCATGGTCGACAGGCGACTCCCCTGCCAGGCTCATGAGTGTCGCCGAGGCGAGGTGGGGCACGTGGGAGATGACGGCCACAAGCTCATCGTGGCGCTCGGGGGCCAAGGCCACGACGTCGGCGCCGAGCGAGGCGATGACCGACTGCAGCGCTGTGAAGGCGACCGGATCGGTTGCGTCGGTCGGCGTGAGCACCCAGGTCGCCCCCACGAAGAGCTCTGGATCGGCTCCATCGGGTCCCTCCTGCTCGGAGCCGGCCATCGGGTGCCCGGCGACAAAGCGCGGATGAGCCAGCTCCGCCACGATCGGGCCCTTCACGCCGGCGACGTCGGTGACGATGAGGTCTGGCCGCTCACTGCCGGCCAGCAGCTCGCGCACGACAGGCACGACGCCCGATGCCGGCGTTGCCACAAAGGCGATCTCGGCACGGGTGTCGCGGCCCACGGCGTCGATGACGCGCAGCGCGGCGGCACGTGCCGCTCGAGCCCCGTCGAGATCCGAGCCGGTGACGTACCAGCCTCGCGCCCGCAGGCCCCCGGCGATCGAGGACCCGACGAGACCCAGCCCGACCACTTGGGCGTGCCGGCTCATCGTGGCGCGCGTGCTCGTCCCGGCACGTTGGCATTCGAGAGGCCGGCCGGCATGGCCGCGGAGCCTACCGGTTCGCCCTCGAAGGGCCCGACCTGCGGGGCGCGGGTAGTTCGACGGCCGCCCGCGACAGCTCCCGTACTTCGTCGATGCTCAGCTCCCGCCAGCTCCCGGGTCGCAGCTGGCGGTCGGCGAGGGAGCCGATGCGCGTGCGCACGAGGCGCACGACGGGGTGGCCGACGGATTCGCACATGCGGCGGACCTGGCGGTTTCTTCCTTCGTGGATGATGATGCGAAGTACGCCGGGCGCCACGAGCGACACCTTGGCCGGGCTCGTGAGTCCGTCCTCGAGCATGACACCCTCGCGTAAAGCTCGCACCGCTCCGGCGGACGGATGGCCTTCCACCTCGGCGAGGTACTCCTTCTCGACCCCGTGGCTCGGGTGCGACAACAGCTGGCCAAGGACGCCGTCGTTCGTGAGGATGAGCAGGCCTTCCGAGGCGACGTCGAGCCGGCCCACCGGGAAGACCCGAGGAACCGACGGTACGAGCTCGACCACGGTGGGTCGCCCCTCCGGGTCGGAGGCGGTCGTCACGACGCCGACCGGCTTGTTGAGGAGGTAGTAGACGAGCCCCGGCAGCACCCCGACCGGCGTGCCGTCGACGGCGACGTCGTCGTGGTGCACGTCCACCCGCCGCCCGAGCTCCGCCACGTCGCCGTTCACGGTCACGCGGTTGTCAGCGATGAGGTCCTCACAGACCCTGCGGCTTCCGAAACCAGCCCTCGCCAACACCTTCTGCAGCCGCTCGCCCTCCGGTGGAGGAGCAGCCGGCACCGCGCCCGCCTACGTCCCCGGCTCAGGGCGAAGCGCTTGCTCGAGCATCTCGACCGTGACGGCGGGGGGAACGAACTCAGCCAGCGGCGGCAGGTCGCTGAGGGCGTCGAGTCCCAACCGCTCGAGAAACCCCTCCGTCGTCCCGAACAGGACCGCCTGCCCGGGACCCGAATCGCGCCCGACCTCGGCCACGTAGCCGCGGGCGGCCAACAGGCGGAGGACTCCGTCGGCGTTCACACCCCGGATGGCGGAGACCTGCGCACGCGAGACGGGTTGCTTGTACGCGACGACTGCCAGTGTCTCGAGGGCGGCTGCAGACAGCTTCGACGGCGCTCCGTCGAGCACGAAACGCTCGACGTGCCCCGCATAGGCCTCATGACTCTGCAACCGGTAGCCGCCGGCGACGCGGGCAAGCTTGAAGCCGCGACCCTCCCGCTCATAGCTCGCCGCCAGCTCTGCGCACAGCGCCTCCACCCGATCGATGGACAGCTCGAGCAGCTCGGCCAGGAGCCCAGGTGGGACGGGGTCCGTCGCTACGGTGAGGACGGCTTCGACGGCCGCCTGCACTGTCCGGCCCGCTCCGCTCGGATCATGGTCGGACTGCAGATGCTCGTCCTGCGGGCGCTCGAGCTCGCTCATCCCCGGTAGTCCATCTCGGAAAGGTCCCCGCCGAAGTAGGACGAGGTGACGAGCGTGCCTACGACGTCGCTCTCGGCGTCCGCCTCACCTACCCAGGTCACGACGAGCTCGCCGAACGTCGCCACCTGGTCGAGCTCGACGAGGCCCTGCTTGTAGAGCTCGAGCACGCCGAGGAAGTGGACGACGATCTCGATACGAGAGGTGGCGAGCCGGGTGAGCTCTCGGAACGTCACGGGCGCCGTGCCCGGCAGCACGCCGATCAACCGCTGCACGACCTCGGCGACCGTGACCTCGTCGACGAGGACGTGCTCGACGTCGATGATCGGCTTCGGCCGCTCCGCCAACGCCCGCTCGGCCGCCCGGCGCAGGTCATCGATGGTGATCCCGGCCAGGAGGTCAGGTGCGACGCCATCGAAGCGCTCGTCCGGCCCGCTCACACGCGGGAACGACTTCGACGCCTCGTGCTCCAGCTCGGACAGGCGGCGGCCGGCCGCCGAGAACGTCGTGCACTCGACCAGGCGGGCGAGCAGGTAGTCGCGCTCCTCGAGGAGAGCGAGGTCGTCCTCGCTGATGGAGCCGTTGCGGTCGGGCAGCAGGCGCCGGCTCTTCAGCTCGACGAGGATGGCCGCGATGAGTAGGAACTCCGTCGCAGTCTCGAGATCCACCCGCTCGAGCTGGTCGATCTCGACGATGAAGGCGTCGACGATGTCCGAGAGGCGGACGTCGTAGAGCTCCACGCGCTGCTCACTGATGAGCCGCAGGAGGACGTCGAACGGCCCGTCGTAGACGTCGGTCCGCACCTCGAAGCTCACGAAGGCGAGGATATCGCCGGATGCTCAAGGTTCCGTGGATACGTAGCCCGACACGAAGACCGCGTCGCCTTCAAAAGGCGAGGAGCAGCTGCAGGCAGACTGCAAGCGCCTCAGGTAATAGTTTCCGGCATGAAGCAGATCGAGCTGACACGCCGTCCGTTGGCCGCGTCGGTCGACCGTCTCGTGGCGGGATGCTCCTCCCGCACCCCGATGGTGCCTCCGGACTCGAAATCGGGAGCCCGGTTCGAATGGGTCGTTCTCAACGGCGAACGCCTGGTGCTCAAGTACCAGGACGCCCGCGACGACTGGCTCATGCGTGCGAGCGGCGACGTCGCAGGGCGCCGCTTCGCTGCACTGTGGGAGTCGGGCCTGCTCGATGCCGTCCCACCTGTCATCGACCACGCCGTGATCGGCGCAGCCGTCGAGGGGACGGTCGGGGCCATCCTGTTGCGTGACGTGTCAGATGGCCTCCTGCCGCTCGGCGACGAGCCGCTCGGGCACGACGACGACCTGAGGTTCCTCGATCACATGGCGAGTTTGCACGCCTGCTTCTGGGGGTGGCGCGACGTCATCGGCCTCACCCCCCTGCTCGCCCGGTACCTCATGTTCTCGCCCGCCGTGGCCAGAGCCGAAGCTGCCCTCGGCTCCGACCTGTTGGTCCCGAAGGTGATGGCACAAGGCTGGGAGCGATTTCCGGCCGTCGCTCCTCGAGCCGCCGAGGTCGTGCTTCCCCTGCTCGAGAACCCGGCACCGCTCGTCGACGCCTTGGGGAGAACCCCCCACACCTTCGTGCACGGTGACTGGAAGGCGGCGAACCTGGGGAGCCACCCTGACGGGCGAACGATCCTCCTCGACTGGGGTGAAGTGCCTGGCGAGGCGTCGCCGCTGGCGGACTTGGCCTGGTATCTGGCGCTCAACTCGGCTCGCCTGCCTCGGTCGAAAGACGACACCATCACGGCCTACCGGGTCGCCCTCGAGCGACATGGCGTCGACACCGGAGGGTGGTGGGAGGAGGCCCTCGACCTGGAGCTGTTGGGAGCGATGCTGCAGTTCGGGTGGGAGAAGGCTTTGGGTGGTCCGGGACCCGAGCTCGATTGGTGGGAGAGCCGCGCTGCGAGAGGCGCCGCCCGGCTAGGTTGAACCGCCGGCTGGGGTCGAGCCAGTGATTGAGCAACCACGAGGCATCCGCCTCATGGCGGAGTGGGCGAGAATCAGTCCATGTCCGCCCGTGACGACGAGCGTCCTGTGGTAGCGGCCGTGCGCGTCCGCATCCTCGGTCCGCTCGGGGTGGATGGCTTGGACGCGTCGGCTCTTGGCAGCCGCAAGCAGCGGAGCCTGTTGCGGGCGCTGGCGCTGGGTCGCGGTGCACCCGTGAGCGTCGACCGACTCGTCGAGTGCCTCTGGCCCGGGCGCCTGCCGGCTCGACCGGCCGACCAGGTCGGAGTGCTCGTGAGCCGCCTCCGCGCCGTGCTCGGCTCGACTCGCGTAACTCGCAGTGACAGCGGCTACGCCCTCGTGGCCGACTGGATCGACGTGGTCGCTCTCGAGCAGCTCGCGGCCGAAGCCGAGCGGCGCTTGTCCGAGGATCAACCCGCCGCCGCTGCCGTGGCGGCGAGGGCCGGCTTGGCACTCGTCGGTGGGCCGCTGCTCTCCGACGAACCCGACGCCCCGTGGGCGGACGAGGCAAGGGTGATGGTCGACCGCGTCCTCGCCCGCCTGCGATCGGTGGCGGCCGAAGCCTCACTGGCGACCGGCGACCCCTTCGCGGCCGCGGCGGCAGCTCAGGCAGCGCTCGACCACGACCCCTATGACGAGCACGTCCTCCGCCTGCTCATGACGGCCCACGCACGCGCCGGCCGCCCAGGATCTGCTTTGGCGGCGTACGCACGCTCGAGGGAGGCGCTGGCGGACGCCCTCGGGGCGAGCCCGTCCGAGCTCACCGAGGCGCTCCACCTCGCCATCTTGCGGGACGAGGTCGCCCCTTTGGTGGCCTCCCCCGAGCAACGCCGGCGCGACGAGACCGTGCTTCCTGGCCGCGTCGCCGAGTGGCGTCTCTTGGATGGCGCCCTCTTACGAGCCAAGGGCCACGTGGAGCTGACGGTGATCGAGGGCGAGGCAGGCATCGGAAAGACGAGGCTGCTCCAAGCTTGGTCGGCTTCGCTCGGGCCGAGTGGTGCCGTCTTGTGGGGCGCATGCGACCCCGTCGGTGCCGCCCTTCCTTTCCAAGCCGTTCTCGACGCCCTTGATGGCCATATGGAGCGCGTCGACGAGGAAGAGGCAGCCGCCCTGAGATCGGCTGCCGGGCCGGTCCTGCGAGCCCTCCTCAGCGGAGGAGGCGACGCCATCACGGCCTTCGACCCCTCGACGGCGCAGGCAGCGCTGTTCGCCGGTGCACTGCAGATGTGCTGCCGAGCGGCGCGCAGCGGTGTGTGCGTGCTCGTGCTCGACGACGCACACTCCGCCGACGCCACGACTCTGGCGTGGGTGACCTTCGCCGCCCACCGAGCGACCGCCGGGTCCCTTCTCATCGTGCTCGCCCGACGTCCCGAGCGTGCCTTCCCCGTGCCCGCTGCCACGCGCATCCGGCTCGGCCCGCTTGATCTTGCCGCCGTGACGGAGATCGTCGGGGCGGAGCGCGCTCCGGCGCTGCTCGAACGCAGTGGTGGAAACCCCCTCTTCCTGGTCGAGCTTGCCGCCTTCGAGAGCGATGACCTGCCAGCGTCGATCCTCGAGGCCGTCACCGCCCACTGCGTCCAGGCGGGGCCGGCTGAGGAGACGTTGAGGACCGCAGCCGTGCTCGGTCCCGAAGTCGACCTCGACCTGCTGGCGGGAGTTCTCCAACGCTCCGCCGTGGTGCTGCTACGTGATCTCGAGGACGGAGAACGCTTCATGATCCTCGAGGAGCGGGGAACTGCCTTCGTGTTTCGCCACGAGCTCGTACGGGAAGCGCTCGTCGCTGGCACGAGTGCCTCGCGACGCGCACTGGCACACAGGGAGGCGGCTCGGCTGCTCGCCGCCCGAGCCCGCTGCGACCCGTTGGCCGTAGCCGCCCACGCCCGCCAGGGAGGAAACCTCGAGCTGGCAGCGAGCGCTCTCGTCGACGCCGCCTTCGTAGCCTCGGCACGCTTCGATCATGCGGAGGCGGAACGGCTGCTCGAGCAGTCCCTCGAACTGTGGCCCCTCGCGGCCGCGTACCTGGCGCGTGGTCGCGTCCGCCTGACGAGAGAGAATTTCGCCGGCGCCTCGGCCGACGCCGAACAAGCCCTCGAAACAGGGGTTGGCGCGGAGGCGCTCGAGCTTGCCAGCTGGGCCGCCTACTACGAGCGCGACTTCGACCGGGCGAGAGAACTCTGCCGACGGGCCGAGTCGGGCCTCGGAGACGGCGACGACGAGCTCAGGCTCAGCGTGCTTGCCCTCGCCGGCCGGATCGCGCACGCAGACGGCGCCCTGGCGGTGGCTGGCGAGAGCCTCGAGGCCGCTGTGGCTGCCGCCTCCTCTCCTGAGCGATCCGGACTCGCCGGTGTCTGGCTCGGCTGGCTCGCGGCGGACGCGGGCGAGTCCGATCGTGCCAAGCGTCTTGCCGACGTCGCAGCCGGCGACCTCTCTTTGGCGCTGCACCCGTTCGCACCCGCCCACCGGGCGCTGCTTGCCGCCTACTCCTCAGCTCTTCAAGGGCGACTCGCTGATGCCCTGTCCTTCCTGGACGCCGTGGACCACGAGGTCGAAACCAGGCATCTCGACCATTTCGCCGGTCGGTCCGCCAATTACCGGGCGTGGCTCTTGCGGAACCTGCTCTTTGACTCAGAGGCTGACGACCTCAACCGGGCGGCGGCCGAGGTCGCACACGAGCACGGCCTGCGAGAACCTCAGGCGCAATCCGCCCTTGACCTCCTCGATGCCGGCCTGCGGCACGGTCAGCTGGCGGAGGCAGCAGCCACCCTCGATCTCGTCGAGGCCTTCGGAAGCGGGTATGCCTTCGAGTGGAAGGCTCGGCTGCGGCGCGACCTCTTGGCCGCCCGCTTTGCGCTGGCGGACGACCGACCGGAGGAGGCAGCGGTGGCGGCCGCTGCGGTCGCCGAGCAGGCGACCAGGATCGGCGCTCCTCGCTATGTCACCTTCGCCCGAGTCGTCCGCCTGCGGGCGCAATCTGCCACGGGCCACCGTGTGGCAACACGATCGGTCGGGCCGCTGCTCCGTGACATCGATCGATTCACCTCTCCCGAGGCCTGGTGGCTGACCGCGGAGTTGGCGCGGGATCTGCGAGCCGAACCGTTGTGGGGCCGAGCAGAGCGCCATGTCGACTCCGCCGCCGCCGCCGCCGGCGAGCGCGGCCGAGAATTCAGCCGTCAAGCCGGGAGGTGGCTGGACAAGATGAGGAGCTGACGACACAGGCGCTGAGGGCTCGGGCCGAGTGCCGCCTCGGCTTCGGCCATCAGGCGTCGAAGATCGCTGGCTGATAGGGCCATCGCGAAGTCCGCCATGTGGGCGTGACCGAGACGCCAGCTCACAAGCTCCAACGGGGTGAGCAAGCCGACATCCACCTCGATGGAGAACACCTCGACGGCCGGCAGACAGGCGCGCTCCGCCTGCGTTCGAAGGCCAGCGTGCGTATCCGTGAGCGCCGCCCAGGACCTCTGATCGTGGTACCAAGCGGGCGCCTGCCAGCCCCAAGCTGCTGCAACGCCCTCGACCGCCTTCGTGGCGGGATGGAGGTCACCGGCTGCGAACGTCATCGCAAGCAACACGCCTCCTCGCCGGGTGACACGCGCCGCCTCCACCAGCAAGCGGTGCGGCTGTGGCACGTGATTGAGGAGGAAGCCCGAAACGGACCCGTCGAAGCTTCCACCCGCCACCGGCAGGCGAAGCGCCTCCGACGCCACCACCGGAAGCTCAGGGACGCAGCCGCGCGCCTTTTTGAGCATGGCCGGCGATGCATCCACCGCCACAGGGCAGGCACCGACCCTGCGCAGCTCCTTCGATACCGTGCCCGTACCCGCACCGAGGTCGAGTATGCGAAGACCGGCGAGCGGCCGTGGAGCGGCCCTGACGAGGGCGCGGGCGAAGTGGCGATAGATCGGTTCGGGCCCCGACAGCCACATCCTCGCCGAGCGGTCGTAAGCCGCGGACATCGCCCCCTCGGCTGAGCCGGCAGTCTCCGTCGTGCCTCGCCGGATGGAGGTCACCCCGCACGCCTGGCGCTCGCGATGACGCTCAGCTCCCGCTGCGGGCGGCTTCACCCATCTCCGCCAACAACGAGGCGGGCCACCGTCCTCCACACCACGCCCGGTCGGAGATGATCTTGCCGCCCTCGAGCGCGAGCACATGCACCTGGTGGCATGCGTGAGGCACCCCATGCTCCTCCCATGAAAGGGTGAACTCGACCAGCTCTCCCTGTGCGATCGAGGTGCGATGCAGCTCCTCGAAGTGCCCCGGGTCGGCGTACCAGCGACCGAGCTCGGCCGTGATGGCCTCTGCACCATGGACCCCGAAGCGCCAGTTGGGAACGGTCGCGTCAAGCTCCGCCGCGGCGGCAAAGGCGTCGCAGTCCACCATGTGTGCACCTTCGACGGCTTCGAGAAACTCGTCCACTGGGTTCTGCTTCACGGTGTCCTCCTTGGGCTCTCCCGAAGAGCATCGCTGCGAGCCCTTGCAGCCCCCTTGCAAGCGGGACGCCGAGCGTGTGCAGGAGGGTTGCAGGACGACCTTGCGAGGATGGCTCCGTACGAGAACGGACAGCCCGCACCGGCCTTCGGTGGGGCGCCAACGAGGTAAGGAGCCGACATGGCGACAGCAGAGCACAAGACGTTCATCTCGCCCGACGAGACCCGCACATTCGAGCGTGGACGGGTCGACATTCTCCGGATCGGGGACAGCGAGATCGGCCAGCTCACGCTCGAGCCGGGCTGGCGGTGGTCAGAGCACGTGAAGCCGATCGCCGGCACCGAGCTGTGCGAGGCGCCGCATTTTCAGTACCACGTCAGCGGCACCCTGCACGTCGTCATGGGCGACGGCACCGAGCTCGACGCAACGGCGGGAGACGTCACCGCCCTTCCGCAGGGCCACGATGCCTGGGTCGTCGGCGACGAGCCCGTCATCGTTGTCGACTGGTGGGGCGCCTCGAACTACGCCAAAGGCTGATCGAAGGCCTCCTGAGGGAGGGAGTCGCAATACGCCGCTCCACGCGCACTTCGTCAACGGGACTCACGCCCGATGCCGAGGAGCCGCCCGCAAGGTTCCTATCATTGACCGATGACACGAGTCCTCTCGGGCATTCAACCCTCCGGTGCGCTCCATGTCGGCAACTATCTCGGCGCCCTCCGGCAGTGGGTGGTCGATCAGTACGAGGCGGACAGTTTCTATTGCGTTGTCGACCTGCACGGCCTGACCGCTGAGCACGACCCGTCCGACCTCAGACGGCGGACGCTTGAGACCGCCATCGGCCTGCTGGCCGCCGGTCTCGACCCCGACACCTGCACGATCTTCGTGCAGAGCCATGTTCCGGAGCACACTCAGCTCTCGTGGCTGCTCGAGTGCACCGCCACCGTCGGCGAGCTGCGCCGCATGACGCAGTTCAAGGAGAAGAGCGCCGGCCAGGAATCGGTGCGAGCCGGGCTCATGACCTATCCGGTCCTCATGGCGGCCGACATCCTCATCTACGACGCCGATCGCGTCCCGGTCGGCGACGACCAGCGCCAGCACCTGGAGCTCGCCCGCGATCTCGCCATCCGCTACAACAACCGCTACGGACAGACCTTCGTCGTGCCCGAGGCGGCCGTCCCCAAGGTGGCTGCCCGCGTGATGGATCTTCAGCACCCGACGCGAAAGATGTCGAAGTCGGTCGATTCCCCCCTCGGGACGATCAACGTCCTCGACTCGGCCGACGAGGTCGCCCAGAAGGTGCGCAAGGCCGTGACGGACACGATCGGGGAGGTCCGCTACGACCCCGTCAAGCAGCCCGGCCTCGCCAACCTCATCGAGCTGCTCGCCTCCTCGACAGCTCGGAGCATCGATGACGTCGTCGGGGCCTACAGCCGGTACGGCCCGTTGAAAGCCGATCTCGCCGAGGCTCTCGTGGAGGTCCTCGCACCCGTGAAGGCCCGTTACCTCGAGCTGGAGCAGGATCAAGCCGCCATCTCCAAGCTGCTCGAGCAGGGCGCCGCCAAAGCCTCGGCGGTCGCCTCGGGAACGCTTCGGCGCGCCCAGCAGGCGATCGGCCTCCTCCTCCCCGACACGATCTAGACGGCCCCAGCCGCGCCGCTCGAGGGCGGACTCCCCATGCGTACGAGGGGGCGTTCCTGCGCGAGCACGACGGTCCCGGACAGCCCAGCGACAAGGCCGCAACCGCTCGCACGAAAGACGCAGTACGCTGCCACGTCAGGAGGCAATTCGATGGCCGGCACGTCGGACAACCCACCCATTATCCCGACCTCCACTGAGGCGTTCCCCCCTGACGAGCCGACCGAGACCGAGGTGGCGCCGTCGTCGCCGGTTCCGACTCCCACTGAGGAGGTGCCAGCACCGGTGATCCCGGCTGTCACCGAGGCGGTCCCAGTGGCGCCCGTGTCGCCGACTGTCGCTCAACCGCCGGTCGCTCCGCCGACGATCGTTCAACCGCCAGTCGCTCCACCGCCAATCCAGCCGCCCGTCGCTCCGCCGCCGGTGGCTCCGCCGCCCATCCCGAGGCCCGCCGAGGTGGTTATTCCACGGGGGCCTGTCTCACCGCCGACGGTCCCTCAACCGTCGGTCGCTCCGGCGCCAATCCAGCCGCCCGTCGCTCCGCCGCCGGTGGCTCCGCCGCCCATCGCTCCGCCGCCCATCCCGAACCCCGCCGAGGTGGTTATTCCACGGGGGCCTGTCTCACCGCCGACGGTCCCTCAACCGTCCGTCGCTCCGCCGCCAATCCAGCCGCCCGTCGCTCCGCCGCCCATCGCTCCGCCGCCCGTCGCTCCGCCGCCCATCCCGAACCCCGCTGAAATCGCCCGCCCGCCAGTTGTCCCGACCGCTGGCGGTCAGACCGTGCAGCCAACGATGGCCCCTGCCGGCGGTTACGGCGGGCCGCCGACTTCGGTCCTGGGCTCGACCGAGACGCTGCCCGCGGCCGACTCGTGGAACACAGCAAGTTCCCCTCCCGGCCTGACCGCCACTGGTGCGGCCGTCCGGACGACGGCGTCAACTGCGAAGGGCAAGTCTGCAGGTGGTCTTGCCCTGGTGGCCGTGCTCGTGATCCTCGTCGGAGCCTGGGGCGGCATCGTGCCCTTCCTGGGGCCGAGCATCCACTTCAACGCCGACGGCTCGTCCGCCTGGCACCTGAGCCTCAGACATGAGCTCTTGTGGCTCGCTCCCGGCGCTCTGGCGCTGCTCATGGGGATCCTGCTGCTGGCTCACGTCAGAAAGGTCAAGTCGAAGAATGCGCGCTTCGGCTCGGTGTGGACGGGATTCCTGACGGCCCTGTCGGGTGCCTGGTTCGTCGCCGGCCCATTGGCTTGGCCAGTGCTCAAGTCGTCCGAAACGGTCTTCCGAGCAGCGACGCCGACACATAAGCTGCTGTATCAGCTTGGATGGTCGCTTGGGCCCGGGATCGTGCTCATACTGCTGGGCGGATGCGCCATCGGCTTCGCCCTTCGGCGCTGAGCAGCGTCCGGCACTTCCGGCTCAAGCGAAGATCTGCACGTACCAGTTCTCGAAGTGGTCGAACACTGAGCTCATTGGCCCGCGCGCGTACAGCACGAAGATGAGCACGACGATCATGAAGACGAATCGCAGCTGGTAGTACTGGGGCAGCACTCGCGCCGGCAGCAACCGTTCCACGAGGGAGGAACCGTCGAGCGGCGGGATGGGGATGAGGTTGAACACCGCCAGGACGATGTTGACCACACCGAAGTCCAGCGCGAACTGATCGGCCACGCTAAGAGGGGCGGCTGAGTCTCGATAGAGCAGACCACCCTGCACGAAGAGTCCTGTATGGAGGAGGTGGAGGGCGAGCCCGCCGATACAGGCAAGCAGGATGTTCGTCGCCGGGCCAGCCAGGCCCACGAGGACGGCGTCGTCGCGGGGACGTCGCAGGCGGCTCAAGTTGACCGGCACGGGCTTGGCGTAGCCGAAGGGGAAACCCGCCGTCAGCGTCAGGACGATCGGGAGGATGATGGAACCGAACGGGTCGATGTGGCGAAGCGGGTTGAGGGTGAGCCGTCCGGCCCGCTTGGCCGTGTCGTCACCGCACCACAGGGCGACGACTCCATGGCTCACCTCGTGGAAGATGACAGCCGGGACGAAACAGGCCAGAAAGATGCCGGTGCTCTCCGAGAGGTAATGCCGCTGCACGGCGGCCACTCCCGCAAAGATGAGGATCCCGAGGATCGCCGCGGTGATGATGGCGTTCGGGAGAGAAAGGCTCGTTCGCGCCGAGCGCCAACGGCGCTGCAGGTTCAACGACGAACCGCGGAGGCGCAGTCGATGCAGTAGCGGCTCGCCGGCTTGGCCTCGAGGCGCGCAGGCGAGATGGGCTTGCCACAGCGCTCGCAGATCCCGTACGTGCCCGCGTCCAGCTTCTTCAGGGCCGCCATGACCTCCGCGAGCGCGTCCTGCAGCTGAACTGCCAGCGCCTCGGCTTCGCCGCGCTCCGCCGTTACCTGGGACGAGTCGGCGAAGTTCGAGTCGTACTTGACTCTCCCGGCATCCCCATAGCCCAGCTCCTGCAACTGCTCTTCGAGCGAGTGACGCTCTTCCTCCAGCAGGGAGCGGTAATCGACGGCTGCATCGTTTGACACGACGACAGACTACTTGGCCGGAAAGCGACCACGTGCCCGTGGGTGCGCCGCCTCGTACTCGCGGCGGAGAAACTCGCTGGACACCCTCGTGTACACCTGCGTTGTCGTGATGGCGGCATGACCGAGCAGCTCCTGCACGACGCGAATGTCCGCGCCGTGTTCGAGCAGGTGCGTGGCGCATGAATGGCGAAGCACGTGCGGGGTCACCCGTCCCTCCAAGTGGACCTTGGTGGCTGCCGCGCGCACAACCACCCACACCGTCTGGCGGGACATCCGTCTCCCCCGCGACGAGATGAGCAGGGACTCCTCGTCCGCACGGCGCGCCCAGCGTTCGGGCGCCATGGCCGGCCGGCCACCGGGACCGAGCCAGGCATCGAGCGCAGCTCGGGCGTGGCGGCCAAAGGGCACGACCCGTTCCTTCGAGCCTTTGCCGAACACGAGTGCCATCTGTCGATCGAGGTCGAGGTCCGACAGCCGCAGCGCCGCCAGCTCGGAGATGCGCATGCCGGTGGCGTAGAGCAGCTCGAGGATCACCCGGTCGCGACGGGCCTTGGCGTCGTCGCCCGCCACCGCCGAGAGCAAGAGGTCGACGTCAGCTTCGCTCAGCGCCTTCGGGATCGGCTGCGGAAGCCGCGGCCCTGAAAGTCCTTCGGTCGGATCGACAGCGGCGCCACGCTCGTCTACGCAGAATCGGTGCAAGCCTCGAATGGCCGCGTAGGCACGCGCATTCGAGGACGCACGCCTGCCGCAGGCGGCGAGGAAGGCGAGGTAGTCCTCGACAAGGCGAGGCCCGGCCTCCGCCAGGCTCACACCCCTGCCGGCCAGGAACTCCTCGTACGCCCGCAGGTCACGTCGGTAAGCCGCGACGGACGCCGGTGCCCGACCCTTCTCGACAGTAAGGAAGGAGAGGAACTCCTCGGCGTCCTGGCTGAGCGGTTGGCGAACCGCTGCGGTCCGAGCGTCTGTCGCAGCGACGGTTATTGCCCGCCTCCGCCTGCTTCGAGGTCGGTGCTCACCGGTGGCGCCTCGGGTGGCGCCGCCGTCGCCGCCCGCACATGACCGGCGGCATGCGCTCCGCCGATCGGGGTCGGGGCAATTCCTGGTGAGCGCGTCACCCATCCGACAGCACGGCGGGCAGCCAACAGGCCGATGATCGACTTGGCGTCCACAAGATCGCCCGTCGCCATGAGCTCCTCCACGTCGGCAAGCGAGATGCGCTCGACGACGAGATGCTCTTCCTCCACCCCGTGGGCCTCGCGAGGCACTACTCGCAAACCCTCTGCGAGGTAGCAGATCGTCTCCTCGTCGCTGATCCCCGGCGAGTTGTAGAAACGGGCAACCTCCTTCATCGAGGACGCCTCCCGCCCGATCTCCTCCGCCAGCTCGCGGCTGGCGCAGAGGGCAGGGTCCTCATCGGGCACATCGCGCTTGCCGGCCGGAAGCTCGAGGAGGGGGGAATCGACCGCTCCCCGGTACTGGCGGACCATGAGAACGCTGCGGCGGTCGCCCTCGAGCGCCACGACGCAGACGGCGCCTGGATGACGGATCACCTCGCGTTCGAAGGTGAAGCCGTCTGGTCCTACGAACGTCGCCGTGACGACCTCGAAGAAACCTCCCTCGAAGCGGCTCCGCTCCCCCAACCGGCGGAATACGCCCTCGGGCGGATCAGCCGACGGCATCAAAGTCCAGGTCCAGCTCGAGCAGGCGGGGCTGGCGGCTCCGCGCCCGAGCCAGGGCGGCGGCGACAAGACCCGAGAACAAGGGGTGAGCCCGGTCCGGGCGGCTCTTGAACTCGGGGTGCGCCTGCGTGCCTACCCAGAAAGGGTGGGTGGGCAGCTCGATGAACTCCACGAGACGGTCGTCCTTGACCGAGATGCCCGAGCAGGCGAGACCGGCCTCCTCGAGGCGATTGCGAAAACGCGGGTTCACCTCGAAGCGGTGGCGGTGACGCTCGGAGACGTACTCGTCGCCGTAGAGCTCCGCCACCTGGGATCCGGATCGCAAACGGGCCGTCATGGCACCAAGGCGCATCGTCCCACCCTTGTTGGCGATGTCCACCTGGTCGTCCATGAGGTCGATGACCGGGTAGGGCGTGCGGACGTCGACCTCACTCGTATTGGCGTTCTCCATCCCGGCGACGTTGCGGGCGAAGTCGACGACCATCGTGTGCAGCCCGAGGCATAGCCCGAGGCACGGGATCCCGTGCTCTCGGGAGAAGCCAGCGGCGGCGATCTTTCCCTCGATGCCTCTCTCGCCGAAGCCGCCGGGGATGACGATGCCATCCAGGTGGTCGAGGGTGGCCGCCAACATCCCGGTGACGTCCTCCGCCTGCACCAGATCGATCTGCACCTTCACGCCGTGGGCGAAACCGGCATGACGGAGCGACTCGATCACCGAGAGATAGGCGTCGGGCAGGTTCACGTATTTCCCGATGACACCGATGCGCACGCTGTCCTCGGCATCGGCGATGCGCTCCAGCATCAGCTCCCAGGACGAGATGTCGATGGAATGCTCCGGACCGTCGAGGCGGAGGATGCGGCAGACGATGTCGTCGAGGCCCTCGTCGTGCAGAGCGATCGGAATCGCATAGATCGTGTCGGCGTCGACGGCCGATACGCACGCCTCCACAGGTACGTCACACAGCAGCGAGATCTTGCGCTTCAAGGTGTCCGAGATGGGTTGCTCGCTCCGGCAGACGATCACGTCCGGCTGGATGCCGCGGCTGCGCAGTTCAGTGACGGAGTGCTGTGTCGGCTTTGTCTTCTGCTCGCCGGCTGTGCGGAGGAAGGGGACGTAGGTCAGGTGGATGTAGCAGACGTTGTCTCGACCGACCTCACGACGGAACTGACGGATCGCCTCGAGGAACGGAACGATCTCGATGTCGCCCACCGTGCCGCCGACCTCGGTGATGACGACGTCGACGTCCTCTTTGGCACCGAGGCGGTGGACGCGTTCCTTGATCTCGTCGGTGATGTGCGGGATGACCTGCACGGTCTTGCCGAGGTAGTCGCCCCGCCGCTCCTTCGCGATGACGGCGGAGTAGATCTGCCCAGTCGTGGCGTTGGAGTCGCGGTGGAGGTTCTCGTCGATGAAGCGCTCGTAGTGGCCGAGGTCCAGATCCGTCTCACCGCCGTCGTCGGTGACGAACACTTCGCCGTGCTCGAAAGGGTTCATGGTTCCCGGGTCGACGTTGATGTATGGGTCCAGCTTGCACATCGTGACGCGCAGCGACCGGGATTTGAGCAGTCGCCCGAGCGACGAGGCCGTCAGGCCCTTACCGAGCGAGCTCGACACACCGCCGGTCACGAACACGTACTTGGTCAAGGCTGCTCCTTCAGTCCAGTCCAGGTGCCCGCCGCTACAGGGTACTGGAGGAAGGGCCGGGCCGAGCGGATCGGCGTGGACCAGGGACGCCAACTACATTCGAGCCAGCACGCGATAAGTAACGGGCCGGCAGCGCTGCCGTCGCCCGTGGCGCCGGACAACAGCAGGTGAGGTGGTCATGAAAGAACTCGTCGGTAGCCGTGTGCTCCTTCCCGCCTTCGAGCGCTTCGCCGAGGTCGATGCGGTTCATGACCGTAGCTACCATGCCACCTTCGCCCAGCACGGCAACCGCGTGCTCCGCCTCGCCGACGCCATGCGCACCGAGCTCGGACTGACGAGGTCGGACCGCTTCGCCGTGATGGCGGCCAACTGCCACGAGTTCCTCGAGCTGTACCACGCGGCCTTCCTCGGGGCGGGCATCATCAACCCGCTGAACCTCCGCCTGGCGGGCCGTGAATTGCAGGCCATCCTCGCCGACTCCGGCACGGAGGTCATCTTCGTCGACTCCCTCTTCGCAGAGCACCTGTTGCGCAACATCGCCGAGGTACGCGGCGACCTCGCGTTGAAGCGGGTCGTCCTCATCGGAGATCGGGACGTCCCCCATGACTTCGGTTACGAGGATCTCATCGAGGCCGGCCGCCCAGTGCGCCCGGACGAGCCCGACGAGGACGATCCGGTCGTCCTCATGTACACGGGTGGAACGACGGGTATGCCGAAGGGAGCCCTCCTCGATCATCGCGCCGAGATGCTCAACCTCTACCACGTCGGTCTCACGGTCGACATGCCCCCGGGCCGCGTCTACCTCCACCAGACCCCGATGTTCCACGCTGCCTCCATGGCCGCCGTCATCGGCATCCCGGCGACAGGCTCGAAGTCGGTGATGCTCTCGCTCTTCGAGCCGGCGGCCATGCTGGACCTCGTCGAGGAGTACAAGGTCGACTGGACGGTCATGGTGCCGACCATGATCGCCATGATGATCAACCATCCCGAGTTCCGCCCGGAACGCTTGCAGTCCTTGCAGGATCTCGTCTACGGCGCCTCCCCAATGCCCCTCAAGCTGCTGCAGCGGGTGCAGGAGGCATTGCCGGGCATCCGGCTCTGGCAGGGCTACGGCATGACGGAGTGCTCCTCCATCCTCACCTTCCTCACTCCACAAGACCACCGCAACGGCGGGGACCGGCTGCATTCTGCGGGTAGGCCTCCGCTCGGGGTGACCATCTCCATCCAGGACAACGGCGGCAACCTCCTCGGACCCGACGAGCAAGGAGAGGTGTGTGCACAGGGTGGGAACTTCATGCGGGCGTATTGGAACAGGCCAGCGGAGACAGAGAGGGTCTTCGAGGGCGACTGGTACCACACGGGCGACATGGGACGGCTGGACGCCGACGGCTACCTCTTTCTCGTCGACCGCTTGAAGGACATGATCGTCACCGGGGGCGAAAACGTTTACTCCATCGAGGTCGAGAGCGCCATCTCCACCCATCCGGCCGTCGCCGATGTGGCCGTCATCGGCATCCCTCACGACACCTGGGGCGAGCAGGTGCACGCCATCGTGGTGCTGAAGCCGGGCGCAAGCGCCACGGCCGAGGACATCCAGGAGCATGCCCGCATGACCGTCGCCCGCTACAAGGTGCCGAAGTCCGTCGAATTCCGCGCCGAGCCCCTGCCGCTCTCCGGGGCGATGAAGCCCCTCAAGCGCGACCTGCGCGCCCCCTTCTGGGAAGGTCGCGACAGCCGCATCTGAGCCCGGAACGGGCGGGACCGGTTGCCCGGGCCGCCGGCCATCGGAACGACGGGACCTCCAGGTGAGTGGCCGCCGGGGAGCCGCTGCGCGCAGACGCCTCAGCTCGACCGAGTCCGACCGCCGACGAGGGCGAGGAGCTCCTCGGCATGTTGGCGGGCCGTGGCCGAGCCCGGTTGGCCGGAGAGCATGCGGGACAGCTCGACGAGGCGATCCTCGGACTCGACACGGCGGGCGGCCGCCAGGGTCCGCCCGTGGCGCTCTTCCTTCGTCACCGCCACCTGGTCGTCGGCGAACGCGGCCACCTGGGCGAGGTGCGTGACGACGAGCACTTGGTGTCCGTCAAGGGCGAGCTCGTGCAAGGCGCGCCCGACGGCGAGCGCCGCCTCTCCTCCCACGCCGGCGTCCACCTCGTCGAACACGAGCGTCGGGGGCGCTTGGCTGAGGACGAGACGCGTGGCCAGCATGAGGCGGGCGAGCTCGCCACCCGAGGCGACCTTTTCGAGCGGAAGGGCCGGCTCGCCCGGGTTCGCCCCGAACAGCCAGTTCACGTCGTCTCCCCGTCCGGCACCCACCATCACCTCCAGCCGCCCGCGGGCAAGGGCGAGATCGCCGAGGTGGGAGGCGACGGCAGCGGCCAGCTCCGGGGCCGCTTTGCGCCGGGCGTCACCGAGGCGCTTCTCGGCTTGCCCGAGCTCGCCCAGGGCACGTTCGCGCTCGGCGCGCAACTCGACCCGGCGCTCGTCACTCGACTCGAGATCGGCGAGACGGTCCCGTGAGATCTGCTCGAAGGCGATCACGTCAGCCAGCTGATCCCCGTACTTCCTGCGCAGCTCCGAAAGTCGGCGGCGACGAGCCTGCACGTCGGCCAGCCGCTCGGGGTCGGCCTCGAAACCCTCCGCCCGGTAGCGGAGATCGGCCGCCACATCGCTCACCTCGCTGAGCGATGCGCGAAGACGCTCCCCGAGGTCGCGGAGCGGACCGTGGACGGCGAGCTCAGCGGCCGCCAACCCGAGGAGCTCGGTGGCGCCTGAGCGGTCGGTGCCGAGGGCGCTCGAACCGCCCGGCTCGTTCAGCAGGCCGCGGGCCGTCTCGGCGGCAAGGCGGAGCGCATCGGCCGCCGAGAGCACCGCCTCCTCGGCTTCGAGGTGGGACTCCTCCTCGGGGTCGGTGAGCCTGGCGGCTTCGATCTCGGCGATCTGGAAGCGCAGCAGGTCGGTCTCGCGCGCCAGCTCGCGGGCGTCCCCGCCCAGTTCTGCGAGTCGCCGGTCGAGCTCGGCCACTGCTGCCCGCGCCGTGTCGGCTTCCGCCGTGCTCAAGCCGCCGAAGTGGTCGAGTGCGTCCCGCTGAGCCGGTGCATGCAGGAGGGACTGATGAGCGTGCTGGCCGTGAAGATCGACGAGGCCCGACCCGAGCGCTTCGAGTGCCGCCACGGTCGCCATGCGGCCGTTGACGTAAGCCCGCGAACGGCCGTTCGCAGGGATCTCGCGCCGGACCACGATCTCGTCCTCGCCGTCCGGCCCGGGAGCTGCTTCGGCCGGGGAGGTGACGAAGCGCCCTTCGACGACGGCGGCCTCGGCCCCGCTGCGGACGAGAGCGGTGTCCGCCCGGCCCCCCACAAGCAGCTCGAGCGCCTCGACGACGAGGGTCTTGCCTGCTCCCGTCTCGCCCGTGAGGGCGGTCATGCCCGGCCCGAGCAGGAGGTCGAGGTCCTCGATGACTCCAAGATCCCTCACGTGGATCTCGACGAGCATCGTCCTCAGCCGTCCGCGAGGGAGAAGCGGGAGCGCAGCACGGCATGAAAGTCGACGTCCCCGAACGTGACGAAGCGAGCGTCCACGTCAGCCGCCGAGCACACGACGGCATCGCCCTCCGCGATCGCCTCGGTGTGCGAGCCGTCGAGCACGAGGGACGCCGGCCGGCCCTCCAACAAGGTGAGCGTGACGACCTCGTCGAGCCCGAGCACGAGGGATCGGTCGAAGGGAAGATGCGGCGCCACGGCCGTCAGCACGAGCGACCGCATGTTGGGCGACACGACCGGTCCGCCGGCCGACAGGTTGTAGGCCGTCGATCCCGTCGGGGTGCACACGAGCAAACCGTCGGCGACGTAGGTGAGGAACCGCACGCCGGCGATGTCCACGGCCACCCGGATCGTGTGACCGGGGGCGTTGCGTTCGACGATGGCCTCGTTGATGGCTGAGGTGCGCTGCGCCACAGCCGCTTCGTCCGCTCGGTGGATGGCGACCTCGAGCGCCACGCGGGGCTCCACGCGGTAGTCGCCTGCGAGAAGGCGCTCGAAGGCTTGTTGCATGCCGGCGGGCTCGACCTCGGCAAGGTAGCCCATGTGCCCGAGGTTGATGCCGATGACCGGGATCCGGCCCGGGCGGGCCAGCTGCACGGTGCGCAGCATCGTGCCGTCGCCTCCAAAGCTGATGGCGAATTCATGCTCGCCCTCGCCGCAGACGAGCTCGAAATCGCCCGCCTCGACAATCTCGTAGCCGTGAGCCTCCCACCAGGTCCGGGCGACAGCTGCCAGATCTTTAGCTGCAGGACGGTCCGGATGGACGAGAAAGAGCACGGAGCTCACCGGCTCATCCTCGCGGCTCAAGGCGCCCGGTGCCAGTACCTCGATGATGCGCCCTCCCGGCCGGTGATGCTCCGGGACGGCGAGGACCTATGACTTGCGTGCGCTCGCGGCCTTCTTGGCGGCGGCCTTCTTGACCGGGGCCTTGCGAGCGGGCGCCTTGGCGGCGGTCGCCTTCTTGACGGCGGTCCTGCGGACCGGGGCCTTGCGGGCCGTCTTCGTTGCCGCGGAGGCCGCCTTCTTGGCCGGAGTCCTCTTGGCAGCCGTCGCACGCTTCGCAGGAGCCTTCTTGGCGGCCGCTTTGCGCACGGGAGCAGCCTTCTTCGCCCCCGCGACGAAAGTCGGCCTGGCGGTTTGCACGCGCTCCACCGCAGTGGTGAAGACCGACTCAGCCTCCTTGCGCGCCCGGCTCACCTCATTCTCGCCGACCCTGCGGGCGCTCTCCGCACGCTTGTTCACGGTGCGGATCGTCTGCTCGCCGGCGTTGCGGGCGGCCCCGAGGACGCGGTCGACGATCTTGGTCACGTCGTCGGAGCTCACGAGCCCGAGCTGCTCGACCTGGCGCTTGACCTCTTTGGCGACAGCCTCGGACAGCCGTTCCGCGCTCCGGCGGCTACGGGCGACGAGGTCCTCGACCCAGTCGTTGGCGTGCTCGCGGCCGACGGCGCCCTCCTTCACGAGGTCCTTGACGAGGGACTCGGCGCGCTTGCGGGTGATCTTGGTGAAGTCCATGCCGACAGTCACATAACGATCGAGCGGATTCTGTTTGGCCATAGATACATCATACTCCTGAGCAGGACTGCTTGCAATCGTAAGCTAATGCGCTCCAGAGTTAGCGGATGGCGAGGGCATGCCCGACGAGAGCGGCGAGGTCGGCAGCCTCGAGAGACGGCGTCGGCGTCACGGGTGCGTGGCCGGGGGGGGTGACGCCCGTGAGCACGAGGGCGAAGCGGGCTCCGAGGCGCACGGCGAGCTCGCCGTCGGTCGAGGGCCGGTCGCCCACCACGATGTCCACCTTTCCGACGCACGTGCGCACGAGCTCGACGAGGGGTGGGTATGGCTTGCCGGCGAAGGTGGGCTCGACCCCGCCGGCACGAGCGACGGCGGCGACGAACGAGCCGGCCCTGGGCAGGAGGCCGGAGGACGTCGGAAACGTGGCATCGTCGTTGCTGGCGATCAGGCGGGCGCCATTGCGGAGGGCCGTGGTGGCCGCAGCCAACCTTGCGAAGTCGAACTTCAGGTCAAATCCCACTACCACAGCGGCCATCTCCCCCTCCCCCCGCTGCGTGCCTGGCTCGATGGCCTCGACGTCCCGGGCGCGAAGCGCCTCGAAGATCCCGGGGCCGCCGAGCACGAGCGCCCGTTCACCCGCCTCGAGAAGCGTGGCGGCCGCACCGGCGGAGGTGATCAGATCCTCGTCAGCCGTCGCCATGCCCATCCGCTCGAGCTTGGCGAGATGATCGGCCCGTGCAGGGTACGAGTTGTTCGTGATGAACACGACGCGCTCGCCGCTGGCGCGCAAGCGCGAGACGGCATCGACCGCACCCGGTATGGGATCGTCCGCCAGCCAGATGACACCGTCACAGTCGAGGACCCAGGTCATTGACAGATGCTGGCACGCCAGCGGGGCCGCTGGGTCCGATGTGCTACTCATGGGCCATGGCACGTTTCGAAGCTTTTCGCGGCACGACCTACGACCCCGGCAAAGTCGTGGCCGACGATGTCATCGCGCCGCCATACGACGTCGTCAGCCCGACTGACAGGGCGGCCCTGGCCGCCCGCAGCCCGTACAACGCCATCGAGATCGAGCTGCCCGTCCGCTACCCCGAGGCCGGCCTCGACCCCTACGAGAATGCCGCAGCCATGTTCGACCACTGGCACCGGGAAGGGATCGTCGGTGTGGAGGAGGAGGCGGGTTTCTACGTCTACCGCATGACCTACAGGATCGAAGACGGCTCCACCCGGCGCACCACCGGCGTACTCGGGGCTCTCGGCCTCGACCCCGAGCATCGCGGCGACGTCCTGCCGCACGAAGAGACGACCCCGAAGGACAAGTCCGACCGGCTCTCGTTGCTCCGCGCCACCGGCGCCAACGTCTCGCCCATCTGGGGACTCGCAGTCGGCAGCGGGCTCTCCGCCGCCTGTGAAGCAGCCATCGCCACCGCCGCACCGCCGTGGACGGCCACGGATTCCGACGGCGTCGTGCACGAGCGCTGGACGGTGACCGATCCGGACGTCGTCGGAGCCATCTCGTCGGTCGTGGCGGCCGCCCCCGTGCTCATCGCCGACGGCCACCACCGCTACGAGACCGCCTGCACGTTCTTCACCGAGCAACCGGGCGACATCGGCGCCGATCTCATCCTCGCCCTCGTCGTCGAGCTGGGCGAGGACGAGCTGGCCGTGCAGGGCATCCACCGGCTGCTGGACGGGGTCGACGCCGCCATGCTGCCGGCGCTCTTCGGTCGGCACTTCGAAGTCGAGCCGGGACCGAGCGAACCTCTCGAGCTCGTCGACACGATGGCCTCGGCCGGGGCCCTCGGGCTCATCACCCCGGACGGGTCGTGGCTGATGCACCCGCGTGCCGAGCTGCTCGCGCACGTCGACGACGACCTCGACTCGAGCCGGCTCGCTTTTGTGCTCGATGACCTCGGCATCAAGGACGTGCACTACCAGCACGGGGCACTGCTCGCGCAACACGCCGTCGAGTCGGAGGAGGCGGACGCCGCCGTGCTGCTGCGGCCGGTTTCGATCTCCCAGATCGCCCGCACGGCCCGCGGGGGGCGCCGCATGCCGCCGAAATCGACGTTCTTCCACCCGAAACCCCGCACCGGGATGGTCTTCCGAGAGCTCGATCCCAACCGGAGAACCCGTCAGCCGCACCGATAGCGCGCCCGACTACCCGCCTTCGACCCGCCTGCGGGCTCGCCGCCTACTCGACCGTCCAGGTCGTGCCGGAGGCCAGCAGTGCCTCCAGATCGCCCGGACCCTTGCGGGACTGAGCTTCGAGCAGCTGGGCGTCCACCAGTGACCCGTAGTCGGGACGCTCGACGGCGCGGAAGATGCCGACCGGCGTCGGCTCATAGGGCCCGCGGGAGAGGCGCGAGAGCGCGAAGGCGAGAGCAGGATCGTCACGCCGCTCGTCGTGTACGAGGAGGGCGTCCTCGCCGACTTCGGCCACCTCGACGAGACGCAGGCTGCCCTGCGCCTCCATGACGACCCCCATGTGGCCGTCGGCACCGAACCGGATCGGCTCGCCGTGGCGGAGCTCGATCAGCATCTCCTCGCGCTGCGCCTTCCCGGTCACCTGCTCGAAGGCGCCGTCGTTGAAGACGTTGCAATTCTGGTAGACCTCGACGAAGGCGGCGCCCCTGTGATCGTGCGCCCGGCGGAAGACCTCCATCATGTGCTTGCGGTCCATGTCGTGCGTGCGGGCCACGAACGTCGCCTCCGCCCCGAGGGCGAGGCTGAGTGGGTTGAAGGGCGTGTCGAGCGAACCGAAGGGCGTCGACTTCGTCACCTTGCCGACCTCCGAGGTCGGCGAGTACTGCCCCTTCGTGAGACCGTAGATCTGGTTGTTGAACAACAGGATCGTCAGGTTGACGTTGCGCCGGAGGCAGTGCATGAGGTGGTTGCCCCCGATGGAGAGGGCGTCGCCGTCGCCGGTCACGACCCAGACATCGAGATCCGGCCGCGTGACGGCAAGGCCTGTGGCGACCGCCGGCGCCCTCCCGTGGATCGAGTGCATCCCGTAGGTGTTCATGTAGTAGGGAAAGCGGGCGGCGCAGCCGATCCCGGACACGAAGACGGTGTTCTCACGCCGCACGCCGAGCTCGGGCAGGAGGAACTGCACGGCCGCCAGGATCGAGTAGTCGCCGCAACCAGGGCACCAACGCACGTCCTGGTCGCTCATCCAGTCCTTGCGGCTCGTGACGGGAACTGCGACCTCGGTCATGCCACTCCCTTGCTCGGGGTCTTCGCCCGCTTGCCGCCGGTGGCGGCCGCCTCCGCCGCCACCTCTTCGAGGAGCCCGTTGATAGCCGCCTGCACCGTGGCGACGTGGAAGGGCGTGCCCTGCATGTTGCTCATCGAGCGGGCGTCGACGAGGAACTCAGCCCGCACGAGTTTGGCGAGCTGGCCGAGGTTGCCTTCGGGGATGAGCACCCGCCGGTAGCTTTTCACGACCTCGCCGAGGTTGAGCGGGAAAGGGTTGAGGTGCACGAGGTGGGCCTGCGCCACGCGGCCGCCCGCCTTGCGGACGCGGCGGACGCCCGCCAGGGCGGCTGCGTAGGTGGAGCCCCATGACAGCACGAGCACCTCGGCATCGCCCGTCGGGTCCTCGCAGTTGAGCAAAGGGATGTCCTTGGCGATGCCGGCGATCTTGGCCGCCCGCAAGTGGACCATCTTCTCGTGGTTCACCGGGTCATAGGACACGTTGCCGGTGCCGTCCTCCTTCTCGAGGCCGCCGATGCGATGCTCCAGGCCGGGAGTGCCGGGCACCGCCCACGGTCGAGCCAGCGTTTCCGGATTTCGCAGGTACGGCCAGAAACCTCGGCCGTCTCCGCCGTCGCCGTCCTCGACGTTCGCCTCGGTGGCGAACTCGGTCGAGATGTCAGGCAGGTCGGCGATCATGGGCAGCTTCCACGGCTCCGAGCCGTTCGCCAGGTAACCGTCGGAGAGGAGGTAGACCGGGGTGCGGTACTTGAGGGCGATCCGTACCGCCTCGATGGCCGCATCGAAGCAGTGCGAAGGCGTCATGGCCGCCACGATGGGGACGGGGGCCTCCCCGTGGCGCCCGAACATCGCATGCAGGAGGTCGGACTGCTCCGTCTTCGTGGGCAACCCCGTGGAAGGCCCGCCTCGCTGGATGTCGACGATGAGGAGGGGGAGCTCGAGCGAGACCGCCAGGCCGACCGTCTCGGCCTTGAGGTCGATGCCCGGGCCGCTCGTGGTCGTGACACCGAGGGCTCCCCCGAAGGCGGCGCCGAGGGCCGCTCCGATGCCGGCGATCTCATCTTCGGCCTGCAGCGTGCGCACGCCGAAGTTCTTGTGCTTGGACAGCTCGTGCAGGATGTCCGAGGCGGGAGTGATCGGGTAGGAACCGAGGAAGAGGGGGACGTTGCCGAGCTGGGCGGCGGCCAGCAGCCCCCAGGCGAGAGCGGTGTTGCCGGTGACGTTCGTGTAGCGGCCGGGCTCATGGGCGGCAGCGTGAATCTCGTAGGCCGACTCGAAGAGCTCGGCCGTCTCGCCGAAGTGGTAGCCGGCCCGGAACGCCAGCGTGTTCGCTTCGACGACGACCGTGTTGCGTCCGTAACGCTCGGCGATCCATTTGACCGTCGTCTCTGTCGGCCGCTGGTACATCCAGGCCACCAGGCCGAGGGCGAAGAAGTTCTTGCTGCGCTCGGCATCGCGAGGCTTCGCCCCGGTCGGCTTGCACGCCTCGAGGGTCAACGTGGTCATTGGCACTTCGTAGACGCGAAAGCCCGAGAGCGTGCCGTCCTCGAGCGGGTTGGCGGCATACCCCGCCTTCTCGAGCGCACGCTCGTCGAAGGCGTCGGAGTTGACGATGACCGTGCCGCCGATGGGGACGTCGGCGACGTTGGCTCGCAGCGCCGCCGGGTTCATCGCCACGAGGACGTTGGGCGCGTCACCTGGGGTGAGGATCTCGTGGTCGGAGATGTGCACCTGGAAGGCGGACACACCTGCCAGGGTCCCGGCGGGGGCGCGGATCTCGGCCGGGAAGTTCGGCAGAGTCGAGAGGTCGTTGCCGAAGATGGCGCTCTCGTTCGTGAAGCGGTCGCCCGTCACCTGCATGCCGTCACCGGAATCACCGGCGAATCGGATCACGATCTGGTCGATCGGCTCGACAGGTCGCGTCGTCTTGGCCGCTTCCGTGCTGGCTGTCACATCGTCTCCCTCCGCCGTCCGCATTGTACCGGCGGCCCCTCGCCCATTGGCGCTTTGCCCGGAAAAACTCCGAGCTAGAGGCGACCTTCACCGGTAGCGTTGCAGGGCGTGAACACGCCAGGGCAGCTCTTCGCCGAGACGAACGATCCGGGAGGCGCCGTCGCAGAGGGCGGCACGATCGAGTACACGGTGCTCGACGTCTTCACCACGAGACCACTCGAAGGCAATCAGCTCGCCGTCTTCGCCGACGGCCGTGGCCTCTCCGACGAGGAGATGCAGCGGATCGGCCGCGAGCTCAACCTCTCCGAGACCGTCTTCCTGCTGCCGGCCGAAGCCGACGGCGACGTCCGCATCCGCATCTTCACGCCGGTGGCGGAGCTGCCCTTCGCCGGGCACCCGATCCTCGGAACGGCCTTCGTCGTCGCCGACGCCCTCGCGACCGCTGGCGTGCGCCTCGAGACCGGTCTCGGCACTGTCCCGGTGGAGATGTTGAGCGAGGGTGCCCGCCTCGTCTTCGGTCGCATGCAACAGCCGATCCCCGAGATCGAGCCGTACGAGCGAGCGAGCGAGCTGCTCGAGGCGCTCGGTCTCACCCAGTCCGAGCTACCCATCGACGCCTATCGCAACGGCCCGCGGCACGTGTTCGTCATGCTCTCGTCGGCGGCCGCCGTGGCTGCCCTCCGCCCGGACTTCGGCGCCCTGGCCGGACACGACGGCGTCGGCGTGAGCTGTTTCGCTCGCGCCGGTGAGTCTTGGAAGACGCGCATGTTCGCCCCCGCCCTCGGCGTGAGCGAGGACCCGGCCACCGGGTCCGCCGCCGGGCCCCTCGCCCTCCACCTCGCCCGGCACGGTCAGATCGCCTTCGGAGATGAGATCGAGATCCACCAAGGAGCCGAGATCGGCCGGCCATCGCTGCTCAAGGCCCGAGTCATCGGTGACGCCACCACCATCGAGCGCCTCGAGGTGGGCGGGAGCGCCATCGTCGTCGCCCGCGGCCACTACCTCGTCCGCTCGGCACGATCTTGAAAGCCGACTGACCCCGCAGGGATGACGCAGCTCGGATCAGGCGATGCCAATGCTCTCGTCGAGGAAGACGTCCTGCACAGCGTGGATGAGGGCTACACCATCCTCCGTCGGGCGCTGGAACGCCTTTCGCCCAACGATGAGGCCAGTTCCGCCCGCCCGCTTGTTGATGACGGCCGTCCGCACGGCCTGGGCGAGGTCGTTCGCTCCCGCTGAGGCTCCGCCGGAGTTGATCAGGCTGATCCTGCCGGAGTAGCAG
>Ga0187879_10000314_pt1 | contig 32895 bp, 26 predicted proteins | sample June2016WEW_19_1_FD_132423 | JGI IMG/M metagenome (GOLD analysis project Ga0187879, IMG submission 132423) | Peatland microbial communities from SPRUCE experiment site at the Marcell Experimental Forest, Minnesota, USA - June2016WEW_19_10 | ecosystem: Environmental > Terrestrial > Soil >... | reverse complement strand
ATTCGGCGCGGCGACGCAGCATGATTTGCACGCGATCATGCGCTCAGATCCGCAGTTTCCACGACGATCCGGCGTTCAAAGCGACTGCGAGAACAATTTCAATGCCCAATATCACAAAGGGCCTCCGATCGTCACGCGTCAACTCAGATTATAAAGGTGAGGCGGCGGCAATAACGTGGCCGCGATCTCGCGAAGTCTCGATTGTCGCTCTAGTGCAGCGGCAGATTCGGGACTATTGAGGCCGAATGCACGGCGAGGCCGATTGCCCCTTCCGAAACATCACTTTCAAGGGATTGATCGCTAACTGATCTCTAGTCCATTCCGAACCCCAATCTGAAGAATCGATCGAGTTCCGTCCCATGCTGCCGACTATTCAAGGTCTGCAGCGCTTTGACGAAGCCCTTTTTTGTATATAAGTGAAGATGACTGACCCAATATTTCTGTTTGCCGCTAACAGGGACATCCGTCAACTCATAAGCTCGGCCAACGAAGAAGGTCGCATCGTCGGCTAGGGTCGGCTCACCACGGACGCCGTCTTTGTCGTAGTCGACTGTCCAGAGAGCCCCGTTCGCGACTACCAGTGCCGGCATAATAAAACATAGATCCGGCGCGTTACGGGACGAAAATGCGTCCTGATAGGCCTGCCTCACCAGCGACGCACACGATGCCAGTGATTGGGACCATTTTGCATAGGGGTCTTCCCCCGCCCTGCCCCTATCTTTGTCCTTTTCCTTGGCCGAATATTGAGCGATCGATTTGCCGACCGGCGCATCGACGTGGTATGGCTTGGAATCTCTCTCCGATGATTTAATCACCCGAACGGCGGGTGGCTCCCCGATCGACGCGTGCAGAGTCCGCCAAATTAAACAGTGATAGCTCTCGCTTTCAGCGCGCGGGACACGCGAGACAATCACTGGAAAGTTGGGGTCAACGTTCTTGCACTCTGCTGCGATTCGAATTCCTGTCGTTGGTAGCTTTGGAGTGGATGGATTCTTCTGAAGGTCCTTCCAGCCTTGAACGTCGAATTGACGCGGCTTTTCCAAGATCGGATCCCAGTAAAAATGTCCGTAGATGGCTCCCCAACCGCTATCTCTAAACGCTCGATAGATAGCCAACTCAAGTGCTAAATCGTCGCTGCTATCGACAAAGCGCGTGATCGCGTCGGCGGTCGGTGGTTGCGGATCATCATCAGGTATCTGCTTCTTGTTCATCGATCCACTCCAACATCAGGGTTTTGCGCATTGTTACACTGCGTACAGGTCGGTCAACAAATAAAGCCGACCTATAACTTACCGCGCCTGTCAGCGCCCTTACTCAATGCCACTGGCAACCATTCGTCTCGTCGATCCTCCGTACCAATTTACCCGAGGATCCGGACCATTTTTTGCTCCCTCTCACACTTATCAATGGACACTCGCTTTACGGACGGTGTGGCGTGTGCAAAAAAATCCAACTGTCCCTTTGTAAGCGGCACTGAGCGGCATTTGGCCTCGTATAGGCCCCAAGGTAAGGAACGCGGAAAAATAGGGCATCGGGGGACAGGTCCATCTTAAGCCATTGAACGCATTGGTGTGGTCTTTGGCAAAACCAACTAACATGCGAGTTCTGCTGCTCGATCGTAACGCCTTAATTGTACGAGCGCCTTCAAACCGAATGTCCTAAAAATGTGCCCGATTTTCCCTTGAGGCCAGGATTCACGAAGGAGGGGTGTCAATGAAATCTTGGCAAATGTGGCTGATTATCACCGCACTGATTTTCTTCGCGCCGTTCGTATACGGGTTTGTGAGCCTCTGGCGCCGCCGCCGCCAAGTTGAACGTGAGACCCTTCAGAATTTGGAGGAGCGTTGCGCGAAGCTTGAGATGGAAATGAAGCACGGCGGCCCGCTCACTAAGGAGGAGTATCAGAGGCGAGTGCGTATGGAGAGTATGTGTATCCTTTCGAGCGACGATGACCCGCAGGTTCCGACTTCCGGCGGTGCGCCGAAACGTCGCGGTGAATCCCGGTGACCGCTACTGGAGTAGTGATTCATGCATGCCGCAAACGCATCAAGTATCGGCTGCTGCCGCAAAGGCTCCTGAGCACTGGGAACATTTCTTCCAAGGCCTCCCCGTGCAATTGGTGTCGAAAGTGTCGAATTGGAAATTTCGCGAGCCTTTTCCTATTGGTTTCGTGGGCATGAGTTTTCGGGCACGACCATGAACGCGGTTCGGCGATAAAGTCTCGCGAAATCAATAGCCAAGTTCTGAAAACGGCGTTTTTGACAGTGATTGCACGTCCAGGCCTAGGAGCACGTCCATATGGTATGCAGAATCTGCTGGGTGAGCGGGCGAGTGTAAGGCGTCTTCTACCGTGGCAGCGCGCAGCGACGGGCCCGCGAGCTCGGGATCACCGGGTACGCCTACAATCTCGCCGACGGCCGCGTCGAGGTACTTGTCTGCGGCGAAGCGTCTCAAGTCGAGACTTTCATCGCTTGGCTCTGGATCGGGCCCGCGGCCGCTTCTGTCACCGGAGTGGAAATCGCAGAGCACGAACCCGCGGAGAGGCCATCCGCGTTCAGAATCGCCTAGCGCTCCCGGCGCCATCAAAAGCAAAACGACAGCGGCCGCCGGCAGCGGCTAATCGACGCTGTAACCACGTCCTTCCAGACAGGAGGCCATGGCCCGCTGGTAGTCGGGTCCGTTGGATCCGAGACCCACTTCATCGGACGCCCACTTCTCGCACTCGAGCTTGTCGGTACGTTGATGTTCCGCGCTCTGCCCGTGGCTCGGGTATATGAACATGCGATTGCCTTGCGAACTCATGGGCGCCGGCGAATTTGTGGCCGTGTCCTGAGGGGGCTGCGGGGCACCCGCATAGGCGCTGGGGGCAACATTCGCGGGGGGCGCGTCGGGTCCCGCTGCGGCACCGCTCGGATCCGCGACGGGCGGGGGATCGCTGGCTACGTAGCCGTTGTAATCGGGACTCCAGGTGTAATACAGGTCATTGGCGTAGTAATACGGAATCCCCGCATACCAGTATGTGGCATAGGCCAGCGGCAGCACCGGTAAGAACCAGGCAAAACCTGCGCCATAGTAGGCGCGCGGCCACCAGCCGCCGCGCCGATAACCGCCGCCCCAGTAAGCGCCCGTCGAATGGAAGTGGAAGGCTCCGTCGGCGCCACGAGATCCGCCGACATGCCCCGCATAGGCGGACGCATAACCTCCATATCCGCGCGCCGCGCCACCGTAGCCCCGGGCCGCCCCTCCATACCGACGTGCGCCCCCGGAATAATGAGCCGCCGAGGCAAAATGACCGCCGCCACTCGGGCGTCCGGCCGAGGCATGACCCACGCCCCCGACATGCGCGCCGGCGGCGTGCCCAGCCCCGGCGTGAGCGCCGCCGCCGTGTCCGCCGCCGCCCGCCCGCGCCTGCGCCGCCCAAGGCGCCGCCGCGAGCATGCACCCGAAGACCGCGACCGCAACAGACAATGCTCTCTTCACGCCTCTATTCTACTCCAAGGAGGCCAAGTGCCATGAATGTCAGATCAATTGACGCCATAGAGAGAGCGTCTGACTAACTATGATCGGCGGGATGGCGAAGTGGTGGCGGATGAGGTGGAAAGGATTCTAATTTGAGAAGGGATCGCTTTGCCTACTACACCTTTATGGTTAGCGGTCGGTCTGGCAATTCAATTGACATCCTCAAATGTTGCGCCCAGACACCCCGTGCCTTCCATGACTTCTCTGACAACCTGGGATACAACCATGACAACCGCCCATCCTCGAAGCCTAAAGACATGCGACTCTTCAGGAATCTTTGATTGATCAATTGTTAGCCTCGTTACCATTCGGTATTGTCCAGTCCTTTCGGGCTGTTGATCGAGGCCAGTCCACTTGACGTACTCCGATCTCTTCTCGTCAAGACAGTCGACGCTTCGAAGACAGTGAGGAATTGCGAAGGCACGATTCGAAGGCGCGCCGTCAATCTTGATCGGAAGCATCTGGATATCACGCCCCGTCACCAATGCTAATGCGGTTTCCAATTCGTCATTGAGCGAGAGCTATTGATGCTGAAGTTGACGACTTTGTCGGGCGCCTCGTGTAGCAGGAACCCTAGAAACCAGGGTGAGTCGTTCGGCGCCAGGTAATCGTTAAAAATCTCACTGTGGGTCCCGCATCGAACGGGCATCAGTTTCGATTCGAAGATTGGCTGTCCTACATGCGCGCTCAGGCTTGGGGCAATCCGAATGTCTCGACCGATCCAGTATTGTCTGTATTTTTTGTACTCCTCGGCGTCTACTCGAAAGAACTCGTCTCGCAATATGGTTGCGGTCGATGGGTTCACACACAGGAGCATGACGGCAGCGCCAGACACCAGGTCCGCAATTCCCAACATTGCATTGCGCCACGCTGTCGGATCTAAAACGCCGGCGTAAAGATCGTCAATAATCGGTGGAATTCTGGCGTCGGCGTACATCGCTTCCACTATTTTGGATTCAATGGCCTCCGGGCGGAGCCGCCTGCATCACCTAATTATAGCCGCGCCGCAATTGCTGCCAAGAATATTCTGTTACGGCCGCTTCGGTCGTTTTGGCCCCTATTTCCGTCCGGATGCCAGGTGGTCCCTTGATGATGCTCTGATTTACAAAGACCATGCAGTGTTACTCCGGCTTCAATGCGCGCGAGGATTCGGTGAGCATCCGGGGTAGGTTGATAAATCGGCTCTATGGGGAAATCGTGAAGCGACTGGTAAATGATGAGCCGTGCGCGCTCCTCCCGGCTCTCGGCCCACCCCAGGTTCAATGCAAAGGTCACATCAGGGATCTCGAGCGTCTGCGTGGAGCTAGCCCGGTTGGGAAACGTGGCCGGCGCCGACGTGAGGCCGGGCACGCTGGGTTTGTCGGTCTCTTAGAAATCAACGGCAGCCCTTCGCGGCCTCAGGCTTCCTCTTTGAGTGCGAGAAAGCGGGCGATAAATCTTCGTCGTGTTGGAAGCGCGCGATGCCCTGCGGGTCTGCGCCGCCTCGTTTGACTCTCATGCCGCGATACCGAGGAGACTCCGGCCGATGGGTCAATCGCGCGGCGGTTGAAGCGGTCGTCTACTGGGCAATGGCAGGGCCGACGACCGGGCCGGTAGGCGGCGTATTGACGAAATACATCGCGTGCCATTCGCTCAACGACGTCTGCCCCGATGGGTCCAGCGCCCAAATTCGCAGTCGGTAGGGCTGCGCGTTAACCCGGAACGGCGCCTCGATCCGATAACTTGGTTGGTCGCCCGGAACCGCGCTAAAAGACAAGTAGCTGTCCGTTAAATCACGGGGATCGATCGGCGGTGGCGCCTGGCTGTGCTCGACATTCATTTGCATCTCGATCAGGAATGATGCTTTGGCTCCGGTCACCATGGTCCAGGCGAGCTGCGGTGCGCGCGATACCGGCAACGCGAGCTTGGCATTATTGGCCGGTTCGGCCAAGACAGGTGCGGGCAGCGACGGGAGTGCCGCATCGCTCGTCATGCGTTCGTCGAACGCGTGAAATAGGGCGTCGGCCCGGGCGATTGTCGTGTTGCGATCAAGCTGGAGAATGCGCCACCCATCGCCGTGATTTCGGAAAATGAACGACATGTATCGCAGCCCATAGAACTCTTGACTGCTTCCGGACACCTCGATGAGGGTGAATGCAAGATGGGAATTGCCGAACGTCTGCAGCGGTTTGGCCGACGTCACTTTCAAGCCGGGGTAGGTCCGATCCTCGTTGGCACGAGCACCATCCGGATCAAACAGCAACTCTGCAGCATATCGCTTGCCGGCCCTCAGGGCGGCCACGGCGGTTAGTGCATTCAATTCGATCGTCTTCATGTCCTGCACGGCGAGTCCGTCATTTTGGATCGCCATGGGGCGCCAACGCGGAGAGGCTGCGAGCCAGCGCACAAAGCTGCGGGCCGATTCCAGATGCGGGCTGCGTCTGAAAATCACCCACCAGCCGTTCGATTCGAATCGGTCGCTGCCCCAATTCTCCCAGACGGCATTCTTCTTCAACAACGGTCTCAGCTCAGTGATGTTGTCGATGAACGCGACGTCGGGCTTGGCATCGTCCGATTCGTCTTGCCAAGCCGGGGTAAAGGAGCCTTTTGGGATGGCTCGGTCGTTGATATGAAACGTCGGAAAGTCCCGATGGAAGGCATCCACGATAGCCCGTTGTCGCTCGGTGCCATTCGTTGAGGTTGAAAACCAGATATTCAACTCGCCGGAGTACAAGGCCGAGAAATCCAGCGGATCGTTGCTCGACGCCGCCACGATTGTCGGTGACCTGCCGGTCCTCTTCGCAACGTCCTTCGCAATCTGTGGATCGGCTGCCACGGCCGCGCCGGCCATCACCAGCCAGATGGTCAGCACCTTCCCGAGTAAATCCCGATGCTGGATCACGATAGCTCACCTCATATGAATGAAACGATGATTGACCCATTATCCCCATGATTCGGGGGAAGGAAGCGGAAAACTAATGCGGGCGCCGCTGATAGAAATAACCGGATTGAAGTGTCCGGCCTCTCGTCGGCATTCGCCAAGAGTGCTCTCCGTAGCAGGGCGAATTGTGCGCCCGTGTAGGCGCGATGATGAAGCAGATTCGAGCCGGCCAAGCTGCGGGAGGCCCCGGATCTCATACTCGTTTCGGGCCGGTTGGATGAGCGGATATCTCGACGATTGTGTGGGCTCCCACAGAGGAACGCGGAATCGACGACCCAATCCCGGCATTTAGGTGAAAAATGTCTCGACACCGTTCATCCGAATCAATTTTGGGTGTTGGCACAATGCTTACCGTACGCGCATTGCGGGCTTACCTTCTCCGGTCCTGCCGAACGCCTAATCTGAGTGTCAATCACACGATTGTTCACAAACCCGCTGATACTCGGACCCACATGAGCCCTAAAAGGCACGCCAAATTGATGAGCGGCGTAGGACGGAGCCGCGACGATGAGCGCAGCAGCAAGTAGGATCATCGGTTTATTCATGACACGTTACCTCGAGTTGTACGGTTGGTTGAGCACGCTTTCCGACACCTGAAAGCAATCGCCGTACCGGTTACATGGGAATACGAATCGTCGAGGCGAAACCGGACACGCCTGCCAAGAATATTTTGGTTTTGTTTAAGCGCGCGGACGGCCGACGCGTCATCCGGCGACAATCGAGAGAATCGTCGCGGGATTACCCTAGTGCGACCCCAAGCAGCATGCGCGTCTTGCGCCAATCGCGCTCGACGGTGCGCTCCGTAACCCCAAGCAGCTCCGCAATCTCGTTCTCGTTGAGGCCGCGAAATAGCGCATTTCCACGACTTGCACGAGCCGCGGCTCGGTTTGGCTCAGTTCTTCGAGTGGCTCATTGATGCGAATCAGCCGCTCTTCCGAGGTGCTTGCTCCATCGGCGACTTGCGTATCAAGCATGACTTGCAGCATCCCGCCCCGAATGCCGCTCGGCACCGTGTGCGCGGGCAAGGTCAATGATGATCGAGCGCATGACGCGCGAGGCGTACGCCATGAAATGCCCCCGATCGTTGATGCGTAAGCTTCCTGCAGTGAGAAACCGCAAATGCGACTCGTGCACGAGCCCGGTGGTTTCCAGCGTTTGGCCACGTGCCGAGGCGTTCAGCCGTCGGCTGCGCTGGTGGGTGAGCCCCGCTGAGGGCGGACTCGTTCATTTTCCGAACTTATAGCTCGCTCCGACGTAGAAACTTCGGCCGTACGGGTTGTAGTTCAGCGAGTTGTAGGGCTGATTGACGGTACCGGGCGTGCTGTCGTCATGCGGGGGCATGGTGTTGAATAGATTATCGATGTTCGCGTAAACCTGAAGACCCGGAATCACGTTGTATTTGGCGCTCAAACTCACGAGCGTCCAGGTACCGAGCGTGCCGCCGAACGGCACATCGTAGCCGAGCGCCGTTTGCTGTGCCGCGTAGTTCGGCGATTGGCCGTAGTGCTCGACATAGAGCGTAGTGCTGAGCTTTGCGTAGTTCCACGTGACGGAAATGTTCTCCTTGCTCTTGAATTCCGTGCTGTAGAACGGGTTCGTGAGCAGGTCGATCGTCGGATCACCCGGATACATGATCATCGTGTGTTTGAGGATGTCGGTGTACTGGCCTTCGAGCACGAATTCACCGAAGCCATTGGTCGGAATCTTGTATTCGAGGCCGACATTCAAGACAGAGAGCGTTTCGAGTGCCTGATTCACTTTCGGCGTCGAGATGCTCGTGATCTCGCCTTGTGAATTGCGCTGCACCTGAGAGAGGGCGGCGACACAAGTCGGCGACGTGACGTCGAGCTGGCCCAGCAAGCACGATGAATCGGTGCTCACGACCAACTGGGAGTTTTGTTCCGTGACCTCGTTGCTGATCTTCCAGTGCAGCACGTCGACCGTGAACGCGGATCGGTCCGTAGGTGACCAGGCAAGGCCGATGTCGGACACGTCGGCCGTGATGGGCTTGAGACGGGTATTGCCCGAAGTGGTGCCGAACACGCTCTCACCGGCTTGGGGGCAGTTGCTGAGCGTCGCATTCGTGTAGCCCTCCTTGGTGCAGAGGTAGTAATCGTTGACCGACGTGTAAAAGCCGCTCGTGCCTTGATACTCATCCGCAAGCGTGGGCGCCTTGAACGCCGTGCCGTAGCGGCCGCGGATCAAGAGCTGCCGCACGGGCCGGAACTCCACGCCGATGTTGTAAGTCGCTTTATCGACATTGGAACCCGCCACGTTGTAGTTGTCGTAGCGTCCAGACGCATCCACGGTCAGCATCTGGACGATCGGCAGCTTGATTTCCGTCGTGCCCGAATAACGCGAGCGATGTCCGGATCCGGAAGTCGCGGTATAGAGATAAGTACCGCCGTCGAGGTAGGCCGGATCGGGAGCATAGACCCACCCCTGGTCACCACCGTCGAGCACCACGGCGAGGCCGGCATTGCCGCCTGGCAATGGGAACAACTTGGCGTTCAGGATCTCGAGCCGGGCCAGACTCTCCTCGGTGCGGGAGTAGGACGTTGCGGTGCCTGAGAAACTGTTGTACTGCGCCGGCGTGACGGGCTGGTAGAACTGCGACCAATTGATGTTGTAGAGGTTGGCGCCGAGATTGGGATCGAATCCCTGGTTCGGCCCGTAGATCGACGAGAAGAAGTTGTTGATCGGCTGTTCGAAAGCGAGTTGCGTCCGCTCGGTGAGCTTGTTTTCCGTATAGGTCATGTCCGCCGCGAGCGTCCAGTCGGACCACAGCGTGCCGGTGATGCCCACCGTGGCCCTGATGCCGGCGAGCGTGTTCTTGTCGATCGTGTTGCCGAGGCCGCCGGCCTCCTCGGGTGAAAAGATTCGCTGCGTGTTGATGTAGTCGGTCGTCGTCACCGCGGGGTCTTCGATGTAAGTATAAGGCGACGACGAGTCGTCCGCGGTCGACCAAAAATTCGTCCCGGTGCTGAACCGTGTAACGTCATGATCCAGCATGACGTCGCTGAAGGCCTTCCAGTCGCCGTTGAACGCGTAATCGAGATGCAGATAACCTTGCGTCTCTTCGGTGCCGTTCGCAATGGTGTAATAACCGGCGCTGTAGGTACCGCAGTACTGCCCGCGATCCGCCCGCGTGCGCAAGGCCACCGTGCCGTAGAACTGACTCGCGACATTGGCACAGTCGGCGGGATCCTCCTGATAATACAAGTCGCCGTTGGGCTGACCGTAGTAGCCGACTGCCAACCAATCCCGTTCAGCCGTCTGCGGCGATGCTCCATCGGCGTAGTACTGGCTTGTTAGACCTCGCTGATAGCCCCAAATGGGCGTCACGTTTTCATATTGCCCGCCCACGACGACGTTGAGGCCGCCGGCCTGGAAGCCATCCGCCAGCGAGAAACGCTTTTCGTTGTCGCCGCCATGCGAGGTCGCGCCGATACGCACGTCGGCCGACGGCCCGTCCAGGGTCTTCTTCATGACGATGTTGACGACGCCGGCTATTGCGTCCGAGCCGTAAATCGACGATTGGCCGCCCGGTAGAATGTCGATGTGATCGACGAGCACCGTCGGGATGCCCTCGATGCTCACGAAGTTGTCGGTGCCGTTGTAAAGGGCGGGATAGTCGGCGATCGGCCGGCCATCGATCAAAAACTTCGTATAGCTCTCCGAGAGACCGAACAAGCTCAAAGTCTTCGCGCCCTGCGTAAAGCCGCCGCTGAAGCCGCCACCCTGAATGCTGCCCGTCGCGAAACTCATGTGCTGCAACGCATCCGCGACGTCGGCGAAACCCTTGTTCTGGATGTCTTCGGACGTGATCACCAAGAGGGGCGTGGAGGTCTCCTGCTTGATTCGCGGAATCAGCGAACCGGTGACGACGATCTCTTCCAGATCGTCATCCTTGTCTTTCGTCGTGGAGTTGCTGTTCGTGGTGGTGGCCGGCGTATCCGCGGCGTCGGCGGCTTGCGCGCGATTGGCGCCGGGAATGCTGGTCGTGAGGACCATGAGAGCCGCGATCAGGACGCCGGCAGGGGTGGCTGCTCCGCTGAAGGCTTCGGGGAAAATTTCGGAAATGGAAAATCGTCGCGAGACATCACGAGGGGTTTTCACTTGATTTCATCCCGTCTTTACTTATTCGAAGGCGATTCGAACATCGCCGCTGAAACATCATTTAAACAAATTGACGCCGCTTGCTCAACACTGACGAAGCCGCGCATCGGTCGAGAGCAACCAGGTCACGCAGGCGTGGCGCGAGCCATCGTCTGCGGCGCGATGATAGTCATGATCTCGGCACGGGCGGTCGTTGTGAACTGCTATTTTTCGCGGGTCTCATGCGTTTTGCGTATGCGCGGGGGAGCCCCGGCGAGCGTCGGCGCAGGATTCGACCGCTGCGCCGCCGGGACCGGCTCGGGCGCCGGCAGCGCAAGCGCAAGACTCAAGGCAGTGAAGACGGAACTGACCGATGCATTGCAGCCGGCGGATATCGAGATCGTCGACCCCGGCGCTGGTCTCGCTGCTTCCTCTACTTGAACCGAACGTTCAAGTCGATACCGGCCGTGCGCGGCTGGTTGACTGCTATGCGATTCCAGTCCGCCACATTGGTCGCATCCTGAGTAACGTTATTGAGGAGCGCACGCTTGTCGGCGACATTGTCGACGAACAGCACCGCGGACCACCGGCCCCCATCTACGCCCGCGCGGATATTGGTGAGGACATAGGAGGGCAGTGTATTGACGTAGAACGTGGCGTCCGTGCGGCTGCCCGTGTAGGTCGACTCGGCGCGCGCCGTCATGGCGAGTTCGTCGGTGAGCTGGTGCTGGTAGGACAGCGCGAGCGTCCCGGTGACTTTCGGCACCTGTTGAATCGGGGAGCCTGCACTGGAGCTGGAATCGACGAGGCTCGCGCTCACCAGGGTCGAGTGTGCGTACGAGACGTTGGCCAGAGCCTGCAGATCGTGCACCACGACCGCGTTCACCTCGAGTTCGCCGCCGTAGACGTGGGCATCGCCGGCGTTCGCGGTGTAAACATATCCGCAACTGCTCAGCGAATTGGTCTGCTGCACGCCATTCCAGTTCTCGAAGAAGGCCGCGGCATTCACCGTCACGCGGTTATCGGACGAGCGCCATTTCTCGCCGAGCTCGTAGCTCCACACACTGTCGGAATCGAACTGGACGGGTCCCGCGACAAACGCGCCGTGCGAGTTGTACTCGACCTGTAGCTGCGCCTCGCAGGAGGTGGCTCCCGAGGTCGGTACCGGACCCGTGCCGCCGCCGGGACGGAAGCCCTTCGCCGCCGTCGCATACGCCAGAAGATTCTTGTCGAATTGATACGACAGCGTGACCTTTGGCGTCACGCCCTGTTCGCTCTCGGAGGCCGACTGCACGGTGGTGCCGCCCGCGAGTCCGCCGAACTGATCGAGGTAGACGGCGGAATCGTAGTGATAGCGCCGTGCACCCACGGTCACCGATAGTGGGTCCGTGATGTTGTAGGTGATCTCGCCGAAGAATGACTGCTGCAGGATCTTGAACGGCGTGAAGTAGCTGAACAGGTCGTTCGTCCCGATGTCCGGGTTCGAGGCGCCGCTCTGCGACGGGAACACAATGTCCCACGGCGATATGAAGTCGGAATAGAAGTAACCGAAGAGCCACTTGAAGCGCGTGTCGCCGACCGAGGAGACCCGCAGTTCCTCGGTCGTCTGATTCTGGTTGTTGTCCTCGTACGCGTAGGACTGACCGAGGTTGCCGTTGCCGGCAGTGTATCCGGTGAGCCCTAAGCCCAGAGGCAGGAGATAGGTCGTCCAGGATTCCTGCGTATCCTGCTGGAGCGGCTCGTGCCGTGACCAGTAGGCCGTCGCCGAGCTGATTTCGAAATCGTCCGTATGATACTTGACGCTCAAGGCCGCGAGCCGGAACTCGTCGCTGTACCTCTCGGGCGTATCGAACGGCTGATAGAAGGCGTCGGTGCCGGGGGTACTGTCGATATAGGGCAGCCCGCCGGAGCGCAGCTTCTGGTAGAAGTAGCTCGGCGTGATCGTGAGTCCGTCGACGGGTTTGAACACCGCGCTCAGGCGTACGGCGCGCTTCTCGACGTCGTTGACGTCGTGATACTCGGTTGCAATCGGGGCGGCGAGCACGTTGCCGCGTACGGTGTAGTAGGGACCATAGGGGCCATTGATCAACCCGCTCGGCAACGGGAACTGCCCCGGCGCGATCACTACGCGATCGATCCAGCCCGAATCGTAGCTGTAGGAGGCGACGATGCGCAGCGCCGCCTTGTCGCCCCAGAAGGGCAGATTCACCATGCCATTTTCGGCATGATCGAATCCGCCGTGATCGGTGTCGGCTAATTTCACCTCTGCCGACGCGTCGAACGCCTCGGGGTTCGGGGCATTGGGCACGACCTTGATCGTCCCGCCCATCGAGCCGGAGCCATACAGCGTGCCCTGCGGGCCGCGCAGCACCTCGACGCGGTTGAGATCGTAGAGGTCGGGCGAGATCACGATCTTGCCCTCATTGGTCGCGGCGGGCGCCGTGAGCGACGTCTCGTCGAAGTAGAAGCCGACCGTCGGGGAATTGCCGCCGTTCGAGGCGACGCCGCGCATCTCGAACTCGGTCATCCCGGGACCGCTCGTGCGGATCGATACGCCCGGAACCGTCTTCATGAGCGAGGCGAGATCCGTGAAGCCGCGATCCAGGATATCCGCCCCCGACAGCGCGGTGATGCTGATGGCGGTGGTCTCGATGGTCGCCTCGCGCTTTTCGGCAGTGACGACGATCTCCTCGAGCTGACCCGTATCGGCGTGCGTGGCCTGTTGAGCCTGTGCCTGCTGGCCCAGCAGTCCCGCAAGACCCAAGGCGGCGCCGAAAATGACGTGATGGTCTAAGTCCACTTTTTTCACGGCGCTTCCTTTGTACAACACAACATATCGCCTGGGTGTTGCAATCATACTAACATCCGTCTGCAATGCAAAAAAGACCGAATGAATGGCCCGGGCCGCCGAACGACGGTTGTGAGCCGCTTGCGACGGCGACTGGCGCTCAGGTGCTCTCGAAGCGCACCCGCGTCACTGCGACCGGCACCGGCCGGTGCGTGTCAGGATCGGCCCACTGCATGACGTTTCGTCCTGGACCCGCAGGATTCCGAGACCATCGAAGTAGTGCGCGCGGACCAGCGCCTTGATGTTCGCGACGTGATGCGGGGCGACGCGCGGTGCAAGCTCGATGATGACGCGACCGCTCGAGAGCTGCAGGTACAGCGTGTTATCGGGATCCGGCCTGCGCCAGTGCGTGGCAGGGTCTCGTGCCAATTCATGTCGCTCCCGGAGTGAGCGGCCTGCTTGGCGCGGGGTTAGGGCTCGGCCGCCGCTGTCGCGACCCCCTTCAACATCCGGTCGAGGGCGGCACGATTGAAGTAGCGTCCCGCGAGCAGCACGCCGCGGATCCGCCGGGTGTTGTTGATGTCGTCGAGCGGGTTTGCATCCAGCAGGACGAGGTCAGCGACCTTGCCGTCGGCTACGCTGCCCATGTCCGCGACACGGCCGAGGAAACGCGCCGGGTTCAGCGTGGCCGTCTGCAGCGCCTGCAGCGGCGTCAGGCCCGCCTTCACGAACAGCGCCAGTTCCTCGTGCAGGCTGAAGCCCGGAAACACGTGGACGCCGGCCGCGGTGTCGGTGCCTGCCATGAACGGCACGCCGGCACGGAACATCGCCAGCGTCATGTCGAGTTCCATCTGCACGAAATGCCGGCGCACCGGCAGCGGATCCGTGTCCATACCCTCCATGATCTCCCGGACGAACATCGGCCAGGTCCGGTCCTTCCAGGCGTGCGGCGCATATTTCGACAGGGGATCATGCGTCTTGTCGATGTCGTCGACCAGCCATTGACCTCGCTCCCAGACCAGGGTCGGCACCTGCCAGGTCTGGTTCTTTGCCATCAGCTCGACCAGCCGGCGCGCGCGCTCCGGATCGAAGGTCTTCACGTTGACGCCGAGGCTCTTCGGGCCGGTGATCAGCTGGTCCTCGATTGTTGAGGCGCCCTCGAAGATGCCGGTGAAATGTTCGATGCTCTTCTGTCCCGAATCGGACGCCTCGGACGCGCGAACCGCATCGGGAACGTGACCGACGAACGGGATGCCGAGCTTCTTCGCCTCGTCCGCTGCCGCGAAGTAGCCGTCCCGCGGGACGAGCGACTGGATCTTGATGAAGTCGACGCCCTGCGCCTGAAGTTCATCGACGATGCGCCGCGCGTCGGCCGGCGTGGCGACCGGCGCCGAGCTCGGGAAGCGCGGTACCGGGCCATCGAGCATGGGGCCTGCGATGATCATCCGCGGCCCCAGCAGGCGCCCCGTCGCGATGGCAGCGCGCCACTCCTTCAACACCGCAAGATCGCCACCCATGTCGCGCACGCCGGTGACGCCATTGGCGACGAACAACGGCAGCGTGACCCGCTCGTTGCGGGGAAGCCAGTCGCCGAACACGGTGTGCACGTGCATGTCCCACAGTCCCGGTATCAGGTACTTGCCCCGTGCCGCGATGATCTTTGCGCCGGCGGGCGGCCTGAGCCCGGCGCTGCTGCCGACCGCGACGATATATCCCTTATCCGTGACGACGGTCATGTCGGGTTGCGCGGGTCCACCGCTGACGTCGATAACCGTGACATGGGTGAAGGCCAGCGCGGCACCATGGCCTGGCGTGGGCAGGACGATGCAGGCCGCGAGGATCAGCGAGGCAGCAAGGAGTCTGTGCATGGTGGCCGGCAGTTTACGCCAAGGAGCCCCGACCCCCTAGAGGCCCATGCGTGCCGGACGCCAACGGCTGCTGCTTGGACGTCCAGTGGTTGGCCCCAAGGATCCCGGGGTGCTTTCACACCTCGCTTGTTGCGTTTGTATTCACGCAGTCTCGGCAAACTGTGTCCGCTAGGGAACATGATTCGTGATTGTATTGTCCGGTATCGTACATAATTGCTTGTATCTTATAATAAATTATACTTATCACAGCTTTGAACTGTTGCGATTCGACCCTATCCGTGATCGATCTTGCGAAATTCGAAGAACGGCTCCCCCGAAGGAGTTACATGGACCTATCGTTGGGTGAGTCTCAATGCCTGGCGCAAAACAAGTCTCAGTTGCGAATCGCCTGCTCGGCGCGTTGCCCCGCAAAGATTACCGCAAGCTGCAGTTCGTCCTCGAACCGGTCAAGTTGGCGCTTGGAGATGTTCTCTACGAATCCCACGCCGAGATTAAGTACGTATACTTTCCCATCGACTGCTTCGTCTCGATGCTGACGACCGTGGACGCCGGTCAGGCCGCGGAGGTCGGTCTCATCGGCTCTGAAGGCATGATCGGGGTTCCCACGGCGCTGGGTGCCGCAGTCTCACCTTTTCGCGCCATAGTACAAGGCGCAGGCACGGCAATTCGGCTGCAAACAAGCGAATTTCGCCGCATTTTCACCGAGAGCGCCGCGTTGAAGAGAGAGGTGTTCCTTTTCACCCACTTGCTGATGATACAGATCGCGCAGACGGCGGCGTGCAACCGCTTCCATGTGGTGACACAGCGGATGGCCCGCTGGATGTTGATGACTCGCGACCGCGCCGGCTCCCACGAATTTCGCATTACCCAAGCATTTCTTGCGCTGATGCTGGGGGTGCGGCGGCCCCGTGTTTCGCTTGCAATGTGCAGTCTGCGGGAACGCAATCTCATCGTCTACCGTCGCGGCACCATCACCATTCTCAACCATGGAGGCCTCGTGGCAGCTTCCTGCGGGTGCTATAAAACTGTCAAAGACGCCTATACCCAAGCACACGCTCAGAAGGGAATATCCCAACCGGCCTCGCGCAAGCAACACATCGGCTGATATCGGGACAAGCACAAATTGTGAAGGTGGCACCGCCGCGACTCAATACTTACGATACAGGCGTTAGGTTGGGGAGTTTATGGCTTCCACTAGCACTGCGTGCACCCCAAGCGTGTTGCGCGCACCGCGTTTGCTGCGACGGCTGCCTTTCTCGCCATCAACGGAATTGGACTCAGCGCTGATCCCGCGGCCACGTACCTATTCATCACTGGCCTTTAATCAGACGAATTCCTTCGTTTTCCCGCAACTTATCGTCTGGCTGCATGCGAATGCCGCGCCGGAGTAGCGGAGTGGAAGGTATACCGCCTCAATGAGAGGAGCACTCGTGCTGACTCGCCCTCGTCTTTGCCCAATCGCCGCGTAGATTTCTGGCATACCGCTCATCGTAGCCGCTGCAGACCCCGCTTCGCCCGCACCCGATTGGTCGAGCATGAGCGGGCGTCGATCATCGTCTGAGGTCTAAAGCCCCGTAGCAAACCCTTCTTACAACCAAGGGCTCTTGTGTTTCAGTGGTTCACGCCGGTTCGCGAATTTTTCGGGCCTAGGTGTATTCCCAGCGGCGGGCCAACCTGCGGGCGATCGCGAACAGCACGATGGTAATGCCCATGAGAACCAGCACCTGCGGCCAGAGGTGAAGGACCGGCTCGTCACGCCAGAAGACCTTGGTGAATCCGTCGATCGCCCAGGCGTTGATGGTCAGCAGGCCCGCCTTCTGCATCGCCTGCGGCATCAGGAAACGCGGAAACATGCTGCCGCCGATCGACGACATGACCAGAATGACGAGCGTGGAGAGCGAGCCCAGTTGAGCGCGCGTGCGGCAAACGCTCGCCAGCAGCAAGCCGAACGTGGCCACTGCGAAAGCCGTACAAACACCCATGACCACAAAGCCGGGGATATGCGACCAGAAGTCGAGTTTGAATACGGCCCAGCCCCACAGGAACATCACCACGAGTTGCGAGAAGGCAAGCAGAGAGTTGTAAGTGAGCTTGCCCAAAAGCAGTGTGGTCATGGTGACGCGCGAACTGAGCACGCGGTCGAGCGTGCCGCTTTCCACTTCGTCGAGTAACGCGCCGGCCGCGCCGCTCGCCGTGAACAGCAGGAACATCACGCCGATGGCAGCAGCGTAGAAAGAAACCATAGGATTGTTCTTGTTCTCGCCGACAACCGCGCGCGCCGTGACGGCGATGATACCGTCGTTGCCGGAGTCTGGCGCCGCCGCGCCGCTTTCTTGCCGCTCGCGGAGGTAGCGGAAACTCTCGTCGAGCCGATCGTGTTGCTCGCGCGTGAGGCCGCCGGCGAATTGATCGAGGTACCTTGACCCTTGCTCCGCCATCCAGTCGGGTATCGAGGTCATTGCGACTTTCTGGAGCAGACCGACGATCATCTGGGGCGCAATGACGTCGCTGCTGTCTTCGAGCAGCTGGATGGTGGGTCGATTGGCGCCCGCAGGGCCAAATATAATTGGGTTTGCGCCGAAGCCGTGCGGAATGATCAGGGCAACCGGCGCGGTTCCAGCTTTGACCGCGGCTTCCGCGGCGGGGGCCGTATATTCGGGCTGTTCGGCTCCTTTGACGGGCTCGGGTCCCGTTTTGACGTCGAGTGAACCCTCGCGCTCGAGGCCCTCGACGAGGCGCTGCGAGATACGGCTATGGTCTTCATCCACAACGAGAACCTTCACTTTGGGCGTGGTGTCGTGTTGTCCGCCGAAGATGACGGCGAAAATGCTGAAGAAAACAACCGGCAGAATGAAACTCAACAGGAGCGCGCCCCGGTCGCGGCGCAGTGAAATCATAGCGGTGCGGACGATGGCGGAGATCAATCGCGCAACTCCCTTCCGGTTAGCCGCAGGAAGACCGATTCTAGATTCGGTTTGCGCAGCGAAACGTCGAGCAGGTCGAATCCAGCCTTCTCGGAAGCTTCGAGCAGGCCACCAATCTCAGTGGGATGCTCAATCGTGAACTGCGCCGAGCCATCAATCACCTGCCCACCGCGCTGAGCGACCCAGTCGGCAATGCGATCCTGTTCCCCCGCAAAACGCGCCAGCACCTGGCTGCGCGAACCAAAGGCGTTCCGTATGAGGTCGGCGCGAGTACCGAGCGCGATGATCTTGCCATGATCGACGATGGCGATCCGGTCGCACAAACGCTCGGCTTCTTCCATATAGTGCGTGGTGTAGATGATCGACATGCCTTCGCCCCGCAGTGTCTCGATCATTTCGAAAATATGATTGCGCGACTGCGGATCGACGCCGACGGTGGGCTCATCCATCAAAGCCAGCTTGGGCTGATGAATGAGACCGGCGGCCATGTTGAGGCGGCGCTTCATGCCTCCGGAGAAGTTCTTGACGAGTTCTCCGGCTCGATCAGTGAGAGTGGCCCAGCCGAGGCACCGCGCGATGGCTTGGTCTAGCGGTACGCCACCGAGTCCGTGATAACGGCCGAACGATTGCAGGTTCTCGCGACACGTGAGTCTGGGATAGAGCGCCAATTCCTGCGGGACCCATCCGAGGGCGGTGCGCGCCGACATCGAATCGGCCTGCGCGCCGAAGACCGAGATCGTTCCAGCATCGGGGATGACGCGGCCCGCAATGCTCCGGATCAAGGTGCTCTTGCCGGCTCCGTTCGGACCGAGTAGTCCCAAACATTCTCCGCCATGCACTTCGAGCGTTATGCCATCGAGGGCAGTCAGCTCGCCGAAGCGCTTGACCAGTGCGTCAACGCGCAAGGGTGCCGACGACTTGGCGATGGCAGTGGCTGACAACGTCGCGATTTCCTCGTAGCTCTAAGAACCACCGCAGCGCCAACGACGCGCGTCCAGGACCAGATCGCTCACAGACGGTGACTCCCGCGGATCAGAGCTGAGATGCCCGGCAAGGGAGTGAGCGGCAATCTCTCGACGAAGTTTAGCATTCCGCGCACAGCGTCATCGTGGTTCATACTCCGATTCCCCGAGACCAAGGTGCCGTTCGCTATCAACGGAATTGAACCCACCGCAGATCCCGCGGCCACGAACCTCTTCATCACCGCTCTTTATCAGACGAATTCCTTCGCCTTCCCGCAACTATTCGCCTGGCCGCATGCGAATACCGCGTCGGAGTAGCGGAGTGGAAGGACTGCGGCAGTAATGACGGGAGCTCTCAAGCCGACTCGCCCCAGTCGTTGTCCGATCGTTCAGTGGCAAGTCGTCACGCCAACAATTAACTAATATAATCAATTAATTATAATATGTATCTAGAAACATTCATAAGCACGAAATCTACTCCCCGCGGCTACCGTGCAGCCGCTGTTGTTGATGAATCTTGCACATCTAACATATGGGCGTGCCTATAATTTGATGCAGCAAGCACATCGGTCGTTGCCGGCGCAACTCTCACGGTCTCGCGATTGCGTGAATTACAGGAGGTAAGCACGATGGCCAGTCCGATCGCAAAATTCAAAATCACGAAGGGCGGCGAGGACGCAGTTCTCGTCTTTACGCTGGACCCCGTGCCTCGATGGTATCTGGAAGCAGCCGTCTCTTGGTTCCCAAGCAACGGATCTTGGTACAGCTTTCACAATCAAAACAGGATTGCGGGTTGGAACCAGTTCCGACTGACGGATTCCGGCCGCAATTGCGTTGCCGAATTTCGTGCGCCCCCTTATCACGTTGGCGACAAATTTCAGGCGCAGCTGATGAAACATTGGTGGATAGTGCAGCTTGATTCGGGCGAATATTTTGACGTCGAAGTGACCCAAGGCCCTGTCGATAAAAAATTTCAGATTCAAGAAACAGCCGATCTCACGGGCTCCGTGGGAGTCGCTCAAGCCGAAGGTGCCTACCTAAAAATCCTGGACGTCGAATCCAACAAATACGCTCGCTACCTTTACTATGCAGCCGGCTTTGGAGTCAGCGTACCGGGCGGCAAGGTCAAGGTGCCGAAAGTTGGGGAGGTGAAGGTTCCGGGCGTTCCGGGAAGCGGGACCACTTCCGGGCCTTGGAATGACTTCACCGCACCGGGCTTTCTGGGCCCTGGCGACTTCGAGGGGAATGCAACTATTCAAACGCCTGCCAATGTCGGTCTGGGTACGAGCTACAGCTACAATATTTTCGACTTGCATGCCACGCCCGATAAATTTGCGGTTGACGTTCATATCGACGGATTCTCTACGGGCCACACATTCAGCATGCCTTCCTCTGGCTTCACGTCCGGCCACCTTAAATTGATGTACGACCCGAGCGCCGAGCCGGCGCCCTTCGCCGGAGGCAGGGGCGGCAGGGCCATGCGGTAGATTTTAGTTGACGCGTCTATGCCGCCGGCCGACAAGGAAGCGCTTTTCGCGACAAGTATTCACACATATATTTATTATTACAATCAATCGCTTATAGCATATAACTAGAAATAATATCCCGGGGACGCTGCGGCCGATGCCAAGCGGGTTTCCAAGGCTAATTCCTGATCCAGCGCATCTTGAGCGATCCTTTGTCCGCGTCCTGGTGATCGACGCTCCAAACGCGCTTGGGCGCGCGCTCGAGCGGTTGGTTTCAGGGAACATGGGCGTATACTTTTTGCGGGGGGTTGTGCAAGTCCGGTTGACGGGCGCGCGCAGTCGTACTCGCGCTGACCACATGGAATGTCGGGACTCACGACTATGGGATGCTTGCTCAAACAAGGCGGCGGACTATATCCAAGGTTGCGGATTGGCGCCGTGCTTTTGGCAGCGGGCGAAGGCCGACGGATGGGCGGCGTCGCGAAGCCGCTGATTCGGCTTCGGGGTGTCCCGCTGATCAGCCGGCAGCTCGTCGCGCTCAGCGGTGCGGGGGTCGACGAGGTCGTCGTCGTCACCGGCCACGCGCGCGCGGCGGTCGAGCGGCAAATTCAGAGCTTCTCGGTAACGCTCGCGCACAATGAGGCTCACGCGCAAGGCCAGGAGGGCTCGGTGCGCGCAGGGCTCGAAGCGCTGAGCGGCAGCTTCGACGCGGTGTTCATCGTGCCTTCCGACCAGCCGCTGATCGGTGCGGGCGATCTGACCGAGCTCATCGGGGCCTTCAAGAAGCGCGTCGGGGGCCACATTGTGGTGCCGGTCGTCGATGGCCAACGAGGCAACCCCATTTTGCTCGACGAGTTTGCGCGGGCGCAGATACTCTCGAGCGCGACGAACCTGGCCTGCCGGCACTTGATCGAGCGCGAACCCGAACTCGTGAGCGCCTACGAAACCAGCAATGCCCGTTTCATTACCGACCTGGACACACTCGAGGATGTCGAGACGCTGGTACGGCGCACCGGCTGGCTGCTCGAATTGCCGGCGGCACTCGAGACTGCCGACTAAAGGGGTAAGCGCAACCAGAGCGTCGGCGGCTAGCATAACTTAGAAAGGAGCGACCCATGATCCCTCGCGAATTCGAATATCACGCGCCCAAGAATGTTTCCGATGCGCTCGGCCTACTTGCGCAATTCGGCGACGACGCGAAGTTGCTCGCGGGCGGTCATAGTCTGCTGCCGATGATGAAAATGCGCTTTGCCCAGCCCGGTCATTTGATCGATCTCGGCGGCATCAGCGATCTCAAAGGCATACGCGAGGAAGGCGGCACGCTGCGCATCGGCGCGATGACCACCGAGAATGAAATCATCTGGTCGAAGTTGCTGCAGCAAAAGTGCCCATTGCTCGTCGAGGGCGCACGCCTGATTGCCGACCCGCAGGTGCGCTACAAAGGGACGATCGGCGGCGATATTGCGCACGGCGACCCGGGCAACGACCATCCGGCGCTGATGCTCGTGCTGGGCGCGGCCTTCGTGCTCAAGGGGCCGTCGGGCGAGCGCGTCGTACCCTCCGATGGCTTTTTCGTCGGCACCTACGAAACGCTATTGCGGCCGGACGAAATCATGACGGAAATACGCATCCCTACACCCGCGCCGAATACCGGCTACAGCTACACGAAGCTCAAGCGCAAGATCGGGGATTTTGCAACGGCGGCCGCCGCCGTTACGCTGCGCATGAATGGCGCGAGCGTGCAGGATGTCGCGATAGCGCTCACGAACGCGGGCGCCCACGCGCTCAAGGCGCGGGCGGCCGAAGATTCTTTGCGCGGCAAGCCGTTCAATGATGCCGCAATCGCGGAGGCCGCGCGCCTCGCAATGAGCATCTGCGATCCGGCCGCCGATCAGCGCGGCGACGCGGAATACAAGATCGCGATGAGCGGTGAAATGACGCAACGGGCGCTGCGCATGGCCCGCTCGCGCGCCGGTCACTGATTCGATTGGGGAGAATCAAGAAATGATCAAGAAACAAACAGTATCCTTCAAACTCAACGGCACGGATGTCGATGTGGTCGTCGAGCCGCGCGAGCTGCTGATTCATACGCTGCGCGAGCGACTCCAGCATACGGGGCCGCATATCGGCTGCGAGACCTCGCATTGCGGCGCCTGCACCGTCGATATCAACGGCATGTCGGTCAAGTCCTGCACCGTGCTCACGGTGCAATGTCAGGGCGCACAGATGCTCACGATCGAGGGGCTCGAACAAGGCGGGGTTCTGCATGCGCTGCAGGAAGGTTTTACGCATGAACACGGGCTGCAGTGCGGTTTCTGCACGCCGGGAATGATTACACGCGCCTACCGGCTGCTCCAGGAGAACCCGACTCCCTCGGAAGAGGAGATTCGGTACTGGATGTCGGGCAACCTGTGCCGCTGCACGGGCTATCAGAACATCGTCAAGGCGGTGCAGTATGCGGCAAACAAGATGTCGCTGGCTCGCACCGGTAGCTAATTTGCTCTAGGGGAGATTTCGACATGACTGCGACCAAGGAAACGTTGGAACGCGAGGCCAAGCTCAATGGAGTCGGCGTGTCTAGGTTACGCAAAGAGGACGCCCGCTTCATCCGCGGCAAGGGCACCTATGTCGATGACATCAAGCTGCCGGGCATGCTGTTCGGCGCGATCGTTCGCAGTCCCTACGCGCATGCACGCATCAAATCAATCGACAAGACCAAGGCGCTCGCGGTGCCGGGCGTCGTGGCGGTGCTCGTCGCCGATGATCTGAAGCCGGTCAAATTGGACTGGATGCCGACGCTCGGCGGCGATGTGCAGGCGGTACTGGCCGGCGAGAAAGTCTGCTTCCAGTTGCAGGAAGTCGCGATGGTAATCGCCCGCGATCGCTACAGCGCGGCGGACGGCGCCGACATGGTCGAAGTCGATTACGAGGAATTGCCCGCAATCGTCGATCCCCACAAGGCCATGGCTGCCGACGCGCCGATCATTCGCGAAGACATTGCCGGCAAGGACGAGGTCGGTCACGGCAAGCGTACCCACCCCAATCACATCTTCACGTGGGAGGCGGGCGACAAGGCCGGTACCGATGCGGTCTTTGCGAGTGCCGCGGTGACCGTCAGGGAGGAGATCTTGAATCCTCGCGTGCATCCCTGTCCGCTCGAAACCTGCGGCTGCGTGGCGTCCTTCGACAAGGTTACGGGTCAGTTGACGGTCTACATCACATCGCAGGCACCGCATTTGGTCCGAACCGTGGTTGCGATGCTTTCCGGCATTCCCGAAAGCAAGATCCGCATCATCGGCGGTGACATCGGCGGGGGCTTCGGCAACAAGGTCCCGATTTACCCGGGCTATGTCATCGCGATTGTGGCGTCGATCGTCACGGGCGTGCCGATCAAATGGATCGAGTCGCGCATCGACAATATTTCCACGACCGGATTCGCGCGCGACTATCACGGTATCGGCGAACTGGCGGCCGACAAGGACGGCCGCATCAAGGCCTTGCGGTTCTCCGCGCTCGCCGATCACGGCGCGTTCAACTCCCATGTATCGGCCACCAAACTGCCGGCGGGCCTGTTCAGCATTTGCACGGGCTCCTATGACATTCCGATGTCCTATTGCCGCGTCGATGCGGTCTACACCAACAAGGCCCCCGGCGGCGTCGCCTACCGCTGTTCGCTGCGGGTCACCGAAGCGGTGTACCTCATCGAGCGGATGATCGACGTTCTGGCGCAGAAGCTCGGGCTCGACAAGGCGGAGATCCGTCGTCGCAACTTCATCAAGGCGGACAAATTTCCCTACACGACGAGCTTCGGATGGACCATCGACAGCGGCAATTACCACGCCGCATTGGACAAGGTGTTGAAGGCCGTCGATTACGCCGGCCTGCGCAAAGAGCAGGCCGAGAAGCGCACCAAAGGCGAGCTCATGGGAATCGGCGTCTGCACCTTCACGGAGATCGTCGGTGCGGGACCCACGAAGGTCTGCGACATTTTGGGAATCGGACTTTTCGACAGTTGCGATATCCGCGTCAACCCGACGGGCAGCGCGATTGCCCGGCTCGGGACGATGAGCCAGGGCCAAGGCCACGCGACGACCTATGCGCAGATCATCGCGACCGAACTCGGACTCTCATCAGACGAGATCCAAATCGAGGAAGGCGACACCGACAAGGCGCCGTACGGCGCGGGCACCTGGGGTTCTCGTTCGACGCCGGTCGGCGGCGCCGCGGCGGCGATGGCCGCGCGCAAAATCCGCGCCAAGGCGCAAAAGATCGCAGCGCATTTGCTCGAGGTCGGCGAAGGCGATCTGGAATGGGAAGTCGATCGCTACAAGGTCAAAGGCAATCCGGCCCAGTCGAAGACGATGAAGGAGATCGCGATGGCGGCGCATACCTCGAATTTGCCGCCGGGCATGGAGCAGGGATTGGATGCGACGGAGTACTACGACCCGCCCAACCTCACGTATCCGTTTGGCGCGTATGTCTGCGTCGTCGATATCGACCGCTTGACGGGCGAGACCAAGGTTCGACGGTTCTATGCGCTCGATGATTGCGGAACGCGGATCAACCCGATGATCATCGAAGGGCAGATCCACGGCGGTCTCACCGAAGCATTTGCCGTGGCCTTTGGCCAGGCGATCCCGTTCGACGAGAACGGCAACCACCTCGGCAATAGCTTCATGGATTATTTCCTGCCCACGGCCGTCGAAACGCCGCACTGGGAAACCGACCACACCGTCACGCCGTCTCCGCATCATCCGATCGGCGCAAAGGGCGTCGCGGAATCGCCTCACGTCGGCGGCATTCCGTGCTTCTCCAACGCGGTCGTGGATGCCTTTGCGCATTTGGGCGTCACACACATGGACATGCCGCATACCGCGTTCCGAGTCTGGCAACAGTGCAAGGCGCTCGGAATCGATACCAGATGAGTCGCGCGGCCGGTTATTCTGCATGAAGGTCCAGATCGACAAGCGCTATCCGCTGCCGTGCTCGCCGGAAATTGCGTGGGAATTCCTTCAGAACATCGAGTCGGTCGCCGGCTGCATGCCCGGCGCGAAGATCACGGAACGCATCGACGCGGGCCGGTACAAAGGCACCGTCACGACCAAGGTGGGTCCGGCGACCATGTCGTTCCGCGGCGAAGTGGAAATGACCGAAGTCGATGCAAGTGCTCGATCCTTGCGCTTGCTCGGCAAGGGAACCGATACCACCGGCAGTTCCGGGGCCTCGATGAACCTGACCGCGCGCATCGAGCCGGCCGAGGCGGGACTGTGTACTTTGGTCGGCGTCAGCGAGCTGTCGATGAGCGGCAAGGCGGCTGCGTTCGGCGGACGCATGATGAGCACGGTCGGCGATCAGATTCTGAAGCAATTCGCCGACAACTTCGCCGCTCAAGTCAGCGCGCTGCAGGCCTTGCGAGCGGCGCCTGCGGCGCCGGGCGGCGCTGCGAATTCAGCTCCCGCGGCGGCCCCGGCGGCGGCTGCCCGGCAATTGAATCTGCTCGCGCTCGCGTGGACGATTTTCAAGGACTGGCTGCGCGGCCTATTTTCCAAGAGAGCGGCGTGAGCCCTGCGGCGCAGCGCATGCCCGAGATCATCGATTTGCAACGCCGGCTCGAGGGCGTCGGCTATGTTGCCGAGGCGCCGCTCGCGGCCGCGCTGCTGCTGATGCTCGACCTCGGCCGTCCGTTGCTGCTGGAGGGCGATGCCGGCGTCGGCAAGACCGAAATCGCCAAGGCGCTCGCCGCGGTCCGCAGCACCAGGCTCATTCGCCTGCAGTGCTACGAAGGCCTCGATGTGCATGCTGCCATGTACGAATGGAACTACCAGCGGCAATTGCTCGCGATCAAGCTGCTCGAGCATGACGAGCGCCCGACCTCCGTCAAGGAGCAGGACATCTTTTCCGAACGCTACCTGCTCAAGCGCCCACTGCTCGAGGCAATCAGTTGCGCCGAGCCGCCGGTACTATTGATCGACGAAGTGGATCGTGCCGACGAGGCGTTCGAAGCGTATCTGCTCGAACTGCTGTCGGACTTCCAGATGTCCATTCCGGAGCTCGGCACGGTTCGCGCCGTTACCAAGCCGATGGTCGTCATCACCTCGAATGGTACGCGCGAACTCTCCGACGCGCTGCGCCGTCGCTGTCTCTATCAGTACATCGACTACCCCGCTTTTGCGAAAGAATTGGCCATAGTCGAAATCCGGGCGCCGCAGGTCACCGGACAGTTGGCACGCCAGATCGTCGATTTTGTACAGAGCGTGCGCCGCATGGATCTGCAAAAAAAGCCGGGCATCGCCGAGACCCTCGACTGGACCGCGGCTTTGCTGCGCATGGGAATTTCCGTGATCGACGACGGTTCCACCGAACGCATCCTCGAGACCTTGAGTGCGCTCATCAAAACGCGCGACGACCGGAGCGCATTTACTCGCGAGGTGGTCGCGCGCATGGCGGCGTCGTGTTGATCGATGCACCCTCCGTGGACGTCGGGTTGGGCGCGGTGTTGCGCGCGCGTCTGTCGGGCTTCAGCGGCTTCCTGCGCGCGAACGGCTTCGGTGTCGGCGGCGCCGATGCGCTTGGTGTACTCGAAACCTCGGCTCAAGTGGGCATTCTCGATCCGCGGGTATTGCGCTGGAGCCTCAAGGCGCTGCTCTGCGGCCGTGGCGAAGAATGGCGGCGTTTCGATCGGCTGTTCGATGCGTATTTCCTGCCGCCCAATAAACGACTAATTGCGCAACGCCTTGATGAGGCCGCCGGCGCGCGCGATGGGGGCGGTGCGGTGCGCGACGGCGCCGGTCTCAATGCTGCCGCCGTTACCGGCCGGGGCGTCGCCGGCGATGGCGACACGGGCCGCGCCAGACACGGCGCAAGCCGCGAGGAATCCCTGGCCTCCACCGACTTTGGCGAGCTCAATCGCGCCGAGCAACTCTACGACATCGAGGCGCTGATGCGGCGTTTCGCCAAGCGCTTGAGGCAGCTGTATCTGCGTCGTGAAAGCGCCTCTCACAACGGCCGGCGGCTCGATCTTCAGGCGACGATACGACAGAGCGTGAGCTGCGGTGGCACGCCCTTGAGACTTGCATGGAAGGACCGCCGCCGCGTGCGTCCGCGCCTCGTGCTGTTGGTCGATGTGAGCCGCTCAATGAGCGCTTACAGCTTCTTTTACATGCGCCTCGCCCGTGCGCTGTGCGGCGAGTTGGCAGACGTCCATTGCTTCATCTTCCACACCCGGATGACGGACGTGGGGGAAGTGCTCAGCGACCCGGATCCGTGGCGATCACAAGAACGCCTGCATCTGCTGGCGATCGGTTGGGCCGGCGGCACGCGCATCGGCGAATGCCTTCGAGACTTCAACCGCGGCCAGGGATCTCGCCTCGTGCATTCGCGGACCGGCGTGATTGTCGTCAGCGACGGTTATGATACCGGTGAGCCGGCGCTGTTGGCCGAATCGCTCGCAACGCTGCGGCGCCGATCACGACGCCTCGTATGGCTCAATCCGTTGTTGAACCAGCCGGGCTTTGCACTCGAGAGCCAGGGTATGCGCGCAGCCATGGCGCACATCGATCTGCTCGCACCGGGTGCCGACCTCGCCTCCATCGAGCGTGTATTGCCTCGCATTTTAGAGACTCTGAGATGACCAATGAACTCCAGGATTTAGCGCGCGAGCTCAATGGCCGCGGCGAGGGTTACGCGCTCGTGACCGTGGTTCGAGCGGTCGCGCCGACCTCGGCCTACCCCGGCGCCCAAGCGATCATTCTCGCCGACGGGACTCTGCACGGCTGGATTGGCGGCGGCTGCGCGCGCGACCTGGTCATCGATGCCGCGAAATCCGCGATCAGCAAGGGCGAGCCGAAGCTCGTGCGCATCAGCAACGAGCAAATCTACGGCGAGGAAGATATCGAGCACTACCGAATGTCCTGCGCGAGCAACGGCAGCATCGAACTGTTCATTCAACCGAACAATCTCGGCAATGCGCTGTGCGTGCTCGGGGCTACCCCCGCGGCCGATGAGGCGCGGTTCCTGGCGGAGCGCCTCAGGATCCGGCTCACCGACAGCCCGAATGATGCGCCCGTCGTATTGGTCGCGACGCAAGGGCAGGGCGATGAGGAAGCGCTCGAAGCGGCTTTGCGCAGTTCCGCAACGAAAGTGCTGATGATTGCAAGCCGGCGCAAGGCCGACAAGCTGCGCGCCGTCATGCGGATGCGCGGCATCGACGAGCAGGAACTCGCGCGCCTGCAGGCCCCCGCGGGCCCGGATGCCGGCGCGAAGACACCGGGCGAGATTGCGCTCGTCGCGATCGTCGGAGTCTTGGCGTCGCTGCGCGGCCGGACGCAGCACCTCGCGCACGCTGAATCCCTTGCCGAGACAGCCGCGGTTGGGGCACCGGCGGGAGCAGGGGTAGGAGCAGGGGCGGGCGCGGGCCACCGCGGGAGCGAGCCGGCTGCGCAGAGCCCGCCAAGTGCGCAGAGCGAGCCCGCGCTCGCAGACCTAAAATTCATCAACCCCGTCTGCGGCGTAGCCGTGAGCGTCGCCCATGCCTTGCACGTCGAGAACTACGCGGGCATTTCGTACTACTTCTGCTGCGAGGGCTGCCGGACGACGTTTCTCAAGGATCCGGAGAAATATGCGGCGATTCACCAACTTCGCTTGGGCGCCCGATGATATTGACATCCGGGCGCCGGGGCGAGGATGCTCTGCGCCCATGGCCGGCATGCTCTGGATAAGTACGCGTAAAGGCGCGTTCGCGCTGCGCACCGACGATGCGCGCAAGAACTGGAAACTCGCAGGCCCGCAGTTTTTGGGACACATCGTTCATCACATCGTGCAGGATCCGCGCGAGCCCAAGGTGTTGTTGATGGCGGCCAAAACGGGTCACCTCGGGCCGACGGTCTACCGATCGGAGAATCGCGGCCGCACCTGGCGCGAGGCATCGCAACCCCCGGCGTTCCGCAAGGCGATCGACGCAGAGGCGGCCCGCGCCGTACAACGCGTTTTCTGGTTGACGCCGGGCCATGCATCGGAATCGGGCACGTGGTACGCCGGGACTTCCCCGGCCGGATTGTTCCGCTCCGAGGACGGCGGCATGCGTTGGGAGCCCGTCGCCGGCTTCAACGACCACCCGATGCGCCCGAAATGGGCAGCGTTCGGCACACCCGATGGCGAGTTCCTGCACTCGATCCTCATCGATCCGCGCGATCCGAAGCATCTCTACATCGGTATCTCGATCGGCGGCATATTCGAATCCACGGACGCCGGAGGCGACTGGACGCCGCTCAACGATGGAGTCGAGGCGGACTTCCTGCCTGACCCCGCGGCGTCGTTTGGCCACGATCCTCATTGTGTCGCGCTGCATCCACTCGAGCCCGATCGTTTGTATCATCAGAATCACTGCGGGCTCTATCGCCTCGATCGGCCGGAGCGGCGCTGGATCCGCGTCGGCAAGGCCATGCCGAAGAAGATCGGCGATGTCGGCTTTCCGATCGTGCTGCATCCGACCGATCCCGACACCGCTTGGGTGTTTCCGATGGACGGCCGGACGGTCTGGCCCCGTACCTCGATCGACGGCAAACCGGCCGTCTATCGCACGCAAGACGCGGGCAAGACCTGGCGGCGTCTGGATCGCGGACTGCCTCGCTCGCAAGCGTGGTTCACGGTGCTTCGTCAAGCGATGTGCGTGGACAGCCATGCGCGTTGCGGCCTTTACTTCGGCACGACGGGTGGCGATGTCTGGGCGAGCACGAATGCGGGCGAACGCTGGAGCTGTATCGCCCAGCACCTACCCGAGATTTATTCGGTCACCCACGCGATCTAGTGCCCATGACAGCTGCGAATTGCACGGTCAGAATTGCGAGTCCGCTGCGCTCGTATACCTCGGGCGCTTCGAGCGTCACCGCCGACGGGGCGACGCTGCACGAGATACTCGCAAACCTCGACCGGCGCTTTCCCGGAATCCGCTTCCGCATGATCGACGAGCAGGACCGCATCCGCCCGCATATGCGCCTGTTCGTCAATACGAGCGAGGCGAAAGCGCTCTCCGCGTCGGTGCGGGCAGGCGATACGGTGCATGTGATTTGCGCGTTGAGCGGAGGATGAGCGATGAGTCTCACGCCGGCCGAGCTCGCGCGCTATCACCGCCATCTCGTGCTCGACGAGATCGGCGTGGCGGGGCAGCAGAAGCTCAAGAGTGCGCGAGTGCTGGTGATCGGCGCCGGAGGTCTCGGATCGCCGGCCGCGCTGTATCTGGCGGCAGCGGGTATCGGAACACTCGGCATCCTCGATTGCGACCGGGTGGAGGTCTCGAATTTGCAGCGACAAGTGCTGTTCGGCACCGGCGATGTGGCGCGGCTCAAGGTCGATGCGGCACGCGAGCGGCTCGAAAGCCTCAACCCGCAGATTTCAGTCGTCGCGCATGCGGTCGAACTGCGGGCCGCCAACGTGCGCGCGGTACTGAGCGACTACGATTTGGTCCTGGACGGCACCGACCGGCTGTCGACGCGCTATCTCGTCAATGACGCCTGCGTGATCTTCGGCAAGCCGCTGGTCGCGGCTGCCATCCACCGCTTCGAAGGCCAGGCGATGACTTACGTGCCGGGCCGCGGCCCCTGTTATCGCTGCCTGTTCCCCGAAGCGGCCGATGGAGTCGTGCCGAACTGCGCCGAGGCCGGTGTGTTGGGCGTGTTGCCGGGCGTGCTCGGTGCGATCCAAGCCACTGAAGCGATCAAGCTGATTCTCGGCATCGGTGAGCCGCTCGTCGGGCGCCTTCTGACCTATGACGCGCTCGACATGCGTTTCGCCGAGTTTCCAGTCGAGCGGCGCCGTGATTGCGCCGTTTGCGGCGATCGGCCGACGATCATGGAGCCGCGCGACAGCGAAGAGTTGTGCAGCACCGCGTCGATGGAAGCGGTGCGTCGGTTGACTGCTGCGGATTTGAAGAACCTGCTCGATCATGTGACGAGCGCAGGCGCGCTCGTGCTCGTCGATGTCCGCGAGCCGCGCGAGTTCAACGCGGGCCACCTCGGGGGTGCGATCAACATCCCGATCAACGAGCTGGCGCGGCGCATCGCGGAGATTCCGCGACCGGCGAGTCCGGTGTTCATCTGCCGCAGCGGCGGCCGTAGCCTCGCGGCCTGCGAGATGGCGATGCGCGCGGGAATCCAGGGGCCCGCACACCTCGAGGGGGGGCTGCTCGCATGGGCCTCTGAGGTCGACCCGACGCTGGCGATCGCTAACGCCGGTTGAATACGCGGCCAAGCCGCTCGGCATCAGGACTCTAGGCGCGTGTGGTCATGGGGAGTGCGAATTTCAGGGAATCTTTATGTGCTCAAGGCATCTAAGGAAGAGTAGCGGGATTAATGTCGTTCTTGAGCATTTACCGAGCCTGTTTGTATACGGGACGGCGTATCCTAGTATCCGAAATTGCGGGGCTGGCAGCGCCGGCACCGCAGCAGCGAACTAGAATTTCTTTTTCGGAGGAACAACCAAGGATCGCCGCACCACGAAATCGCCCAAATCAATCACTCGCGGGTCGCGATCGGGAAGACGGGCTGGTCACAGAGGCCGGCGTGGACATTGAGCTGCCGGATGCGCGCTGGCGCCGCGGGTGCGCAGTGTAGTCATCGAGCGATAGGTAGGCGTAACACAGGAGCAGCGGCCATGCGTATCGAAGTGGGTGCAAGTCGACTATACGACTTGCAGGGATTTGGACAGAGCGTTTGGCTTGATTGTAATCACCCTCGAAGCTTGGCCAGCCCGGGATTTCCGCATCTCATTAGGGATGGCATCGCGGGCGTCGATTCGAATCTGGTTGGCCTTGCCGCGGCCTATGCCGAGGATTCGACCTACCGTGAGTCGATAGCTGGGCTATCGGCGGCTGGTGCCACGCCGCGACAAATTTACGAACACCTCAGTATCGAAGATCTACGCCACGCCGCCGATTGCCTGCGGCGTGTCTATAACAATTCCAGCGGCCGCGATGGCTACGTGAGTGTCGATCTCGCGCCCTCTCTCGCAGACGACGCAGACGGCACTGAGTCCGAAGCTGTGCATCTGTGGAGCGTGATCGATAGACCTAAGGAAGCTCTGCACAGGTGTCACGGAATGACCGATACTGTGTGCAGTGAGCAGTAGCGGTGGAGCTGATAGAACGATGCAACAAACGACGTTTGCCTCGGTTGCTTGGGAGAAGAAGGGCAAGATCACGCGGCGCGAGCGCTTTCTGGCCGAGATGGACGCGGTGATCCCTTGGAGCAGACTCCTGGCGCTGATCGAGCCGCATTACCCGAAGGCGGGTAACGGGACGCAGCCGAAGCCGATGGAGCAAATGCTGCGCATCTACTTCATGCAGAACTGGTTCAATT